>ERZ894226.602-NODE-602-length-19750-cov-5.772633_pt1 | contig 19750 bp, 12 predicted proteins | sample MGYA00380294_ERZ894226 | MGnify/ENA primary metagenome ERZ894226 (study PRJEB32331, sample SAMN06328434) | human gut metagenome | biome: human gut microbiome; feature: stool | host: Homo sapiens | collected 2014-10-29 ... | reverse complement strand
AACTGACGAATCGCGTCGTACTTCTGGCGATCTTCCTTCTTGCTCAGCACGTCATAGGCTTCGGAGATGTCCTTGAACTTCTCCTCCGCTTCCTTCGTCTTGTTCAGGTCGGGATGGTATTTGCGCGCCAGCTTGCGGTACGCTTTGGTGATTTCGGCGTCGGTGGCGTCTTTGGAGACACCGAGGACCTTATAGAAATCCTTGCTCAGCCATTCATTCTCAGCCATGATGTGCCTCCTTTCGTGAGGTTTTCATGCAGTAAAAAGTACAGTTTTTCAAACTTTCAAACAGTTGTCGTTGAACCGTTGTTTCAGGTAATCGAAGGCCCCTCGTTTTTCAGAGGGGCCCGATTACTCGTCACATGCGTTTCGCGCGGATACGCGGATTGTGCGAATGCGCGATCAGTTCTGCGGAGAAGCCACGACCACACGGGCCGCGCGGATCACGCGGTCGCCGATGCGGTAGCCGGCTTCCACCACGGTGTCGACGGTTTCCTTCTCGGCATTCGGATCCGGCTTGTGCAGGATCGCGTCATGCTTCGTCGGGTCGAAATCCTCGCCCTTTTCGCCGAACTTCTCAACGCCGAACTTCTCGAACGCCTTGTCGATCTTGTTGGCGACGGCCTTGAACGAATCGTCCATTTCGCTGTGTTCGCGAATGCGGTCGATGTCGTCGAGGGCCGGCAGCAGGGCGGTCAGCACGTCGATGATGCCGTGCTGACGGAAGCGTTCCTGCTCCTTCTGCGCGCGGTTGCGGAAGTTGATGAACTCCGCGCGTTCGCGCTGCAGTGCCTCCAAGTATTCGGCGGCTTCCTTCTTGGCCTGGCCAAGGGGGGTCAGCGTATCGTCGGCCTTGCCGTCGGCAGCGCCTGCCTTGTCAGCACCGTCAGCGGCAGCGGAATCGCCATTTTCTTGCGATTGCGCGGCAGCCGGCTGAGCTGCACCTTCCTGCGTTGCGCCAGCGGCGGAATCGGCGGAAGCGCCGTCAGCAGCGGAAGCGGCGGCCGGGGCGGCCTGCCCGGACAGGTCATCCATGTCGGGCAGGTCGTTCAGGTACTCGTCCTTGTTGAAATCGGACATGATTACTTGTTGTCCTTGTCGTCATCGTCCACGACTTCGGCGTCAACCACGTCGTCGTCGGAGCCGTTGGAAGCGGAGCCGGCAGCGCCTGCGCCAGCAGCGCCGGCCGCACCGGCGGCGTCGGCGGCACCCTGCTGTGCGTAGAGGGCCTGGCCGATCTTCTGGGCGGAGGTCATCAGCTCGGTCTGGGCGGACTTGATCTTCTCAATGTCCTCACCCTTCAGGGCTTCCTTGAGCTCGTTGACCTTGTCGGTGACTTCCTTGGCCACATCGTCGGAGAGCTTGTCCTTGTTGTCATTGACGAGCTTCTCGGTCTGATAGGCGAAGGACTCGGCCTGGTTGCGGGTCTCGGCGTCTTCCTTACGCTTCTTGTCCTCGGCCTCGTGGGCTTCGGCTTCCTTGACCATGCGGTCGATCTCGTCCTTCGGCAGGCCGGAACCACCGGTGATGGTCATGGACTGTTCCTTGCCGGTGCCCTTGTCCTTGGCGGACACGTGCACGATGCCGTTGGCGTCGATGTCGAAGGTGACTTCGATCTGCGGGACGCCACGCGGAGCCGGAGCGATGCCGGTCAGTTCGAAGGTGCCCAGCGGCTTGTTGTCGCGAGCGAACTCACGCTCGCCCTGGTAGACCTGGATGAGCACGGACGGCTGGTTGTCTTCAGCGGTGGAGAAGACTTCGGAACGCTTCGTCGGGATGGCGGTGTTGCGCTCGATCAGCTTGGTCATGATGCCACCCTTGGTTTCGATGCCGAGGGACAGCGGGGTCACGTCGATAAGCAGGACGTCCTTACGGTCGCCCTTGATGACGCCGGACTGCACGGCTGCGCCGACGGCCACGACTTCATCCGGGTTCACGGACTGGTTGGCTTCCTTACCGCCGGTGAGCTCCTTGACGAGCTCCTTGACGGCCGGCATACGGGTGGAGCCACCGACGAGGACCACGTGGTCGATGTCGGAGACGCTGATGCCAGCGTCGCGCAGCACGTTGTTGAACGGGGTGCGGCAGCGGCCCAGCAGGTCGGAGGTCATTTCCTCGAAGTGGGCACGGGTCAGGGTCTCGTCCAGGTGCACCGGGGTGCCGTCAGGGGTCATGGCCAGGTACTGCATGGAGATGGAGGTGCTGGTGGAGCTGGACAGTTCCTTCTTGGCCTGCTCGGCGGCTTCCTTCAGACGCTGCAGGGCGATCTTGTCCTTGCTCAGGTCAACGCCGTACTTGTTCTTGACTTCGCCGACGAGCCAGTCGATGATCTTCTGGTCCCAATCGTCGCCGCCCAGGTGGTTGTCGCCGTTGGTGGCCTGCACCTGGATGGTGGAGAAGCCGTCGTCGTCCTTGCCGATTTCCAGCAGGGACACATCGAAGGTGCCGCCACCGAGATCGAAGACCAGGATGCGCTCGTCTTCCTTGCCCTTTTCAAGGCCGTAGGCCAGTGCGGCTGCGGTCGGCTCGTTGATGATACGCAGGACGTTCAGGCCCGCGATGGTGCCGGCGTCCTTGGTGGCCTGACGCTGGGCGTCGTTGAAGTATGCCGGGCAGGTGATCACGGCGTCGGTGACCGGTTCGCCAAGGTAGGCTTCGGCGTCGCGCTTCAGCTTCATCAGGACCTGGGCGGAAATCTCCTGCGGGGTCCACTTCTTGCCGTCGATCTCAACGGTCCAGTCGGTGCCCATGTGGCGCTTGACGGAGCTGATGGTGCGGTCGACGTTGGTGACGGCCTGGCGCTTGGCGACTTCGCCGACCAGGATTTCGCCGGACTTGCTGAAAGCCACGACCGACGGTGTGGTGCGAGCGCCTTCGGCGTTCACGATAACGGTGGGCTGGCCACCTTCAAGAGTTGCGATGCAGGAATTGGTGGTACCCAGATCGATGCCAACTGCGCGTCCCATAACTTGTCTCCTTTGTAGATAGGTTCGCTATACGTTCTTTTCGTTCTTCGCTCGAGTTTCGGATCGCCGTTTCCGGATTGCCGTCTCTCATGCTTTCCAAAACTTGAGCCTACACCACTCAACTTTGAATCGCAAGTTATTATTCCCGAAATCGCAAAAATTCTTGAGCACACCTCACTCAACTTTGCGCAAAACCCAAAACCGCCGGCGCTGGGGAGCATCTCAGCGGCGGCGGTTTCGGGGATTATCGGAGGTTATTCAGCCAATCAGCGGTCGTTCTTGGCGGCCTTCGCGGTCTTGATGAGCATCGCGACGGCAACCAGCATGGCGATCGCAACAGCCGCAGCCAGCACAGCGGTGCCGGTCTTGCCGAGCAGTGCGGCGCCAAACGGGCCGGCCTTCGTATCGTTGTTGACCTTGCCGGAAGCGATCACGCCGTTCTTGTCAGCGTTGCCAGCGCCCGGCTTGCCGTTGTTCTTATCGGCGGAGTTGGCGGCCGGAGCCTGGAAGTCGACGGTCACGGCCTTGCCGGACTGGCGGCCGGTGACGGTGAGCTTGTATTCGGAACCTTCGGTGACGCCGTCCAGCGCGATCGGAGTGGTCTGTGCGGTCTTGACGCGCACGCCGGAGAGCGGAGTGGAGGAATCGGACGCGGCCACGGTCTTGTCGTTCTTGTCCTTCAGCTCGTAGCTGAGCACAGCGTCGCCGTTGAAGCCATCGACGTCCGCGGTGAACTTACCGTCGGCAGCAGAGACCTTCACAGTGCCGTTGTCAGACAGTGCCTTCTGCGATTCGGTGGAAGTGGCCAGTCCCAGAGCGCCAGCGATGGTGTAGAAGTTGTCGGTCTGGTCGGTCAGGCCGATGACGCGCTGTGCGCCAGGGCCGGAAGCCGCGATACGCAGCTGGGTGCCGGTGTGCTCCATGTCGCCGCCGTTGTAGCCGCCGTCTGCATCGCGAGAATCGTCCTGGGCGGTGCCGTAGGAGACGACCATGTTGTTGCCATCAGCGGTCTTCAGCACGGTGGACAGTGCGTAAGCCGGCTGGGCGTTGAGGATCTGGGAGGTGTGCGCGTGGTCGGCGGTGACGATCACCAGCGTGTTCGTGAGGTCCACGTTCTGCATGGCGTAGGCAATGGCCTGGTCGAAGTCGTCGGTCTCGCCAATCTGGCCGCAGGCATTGCCTGCGTGGTCCTGCTTATCGATCGAGGCGCCCTCGACCTGCAGGAAGAAGCCGTTCTTCTGGCCGTTCGGGTTGTCATTCAGCAAATCGAGCGCCTTCTTGGTCATGTCCTTGAGCGAGGAGCCCTGATTGCCGAGCCAGTCGGCGTTCGGGGTGCACACGGTCGGGTTGGCGTCCTTAGCTGGATCCTTGGCGGTGGCCTTGGACGGGTTGAACTTGGTCGGCATGTTGCCGTCGCTCATCAGGGCGAGCACTGGCTGGCCGTCCTTGTACTGCAGGGCGTTCATCGCGGCCGGATCGTTCTCGACGGTCTGGAAGCCCATTTCCTTGGCCTGTTCCCACACGGTCTTGCCCTTGTATTCACCACCCTGCACGGTCTGACGGAAGTACTTGGAACCACCGCCGATGGTTACGTCGGCGCGGGTGTCGAGCAGCTGCTCGGAGATGGAGCCGATGCCGCCGTTTTCCTTAAGCTGGTTGATGAGGCACTGCTTGGAGGCATTGTTGGACGTGCCGTCGGTCTTGCCCTGTGGGCCGTAGCAGGCACGTTCGGACGAATGCGATTCCAGCACGGCCGGGGTAGCATCCTGGATTTCGGCGGTGGTCACATTGCCGGTGGCTTTGCCGGCCGCCTTGGCCAGCTCGAAGAGGTTCAGCTGCGGATTGCCGTAAATATCAACGTCAACGGCGTTGTTGTAGGTCTTGGTGCCGGTGGCCCATGCGGAACCGGATGCGGAGGAATCGGTTACGGGGGTAAGCTTGCCCGGATTGGGGTTGGCGACCAGCTTGCCGTCGCCATCCTTGCCGACAGCGCTGTCCTTGCTGCCGTTGCCGACCGAGAAGGTGGTGTACTGTCCAGTACCAGCCTGCACGTCACCAAGCGCGCTCGGCTGGCCGACCGCGTCAAGTCCGTCGAAGTGGCCGTTGGCGCCCTTCAGATAGTCACGGGCGACGGTGATTTCCGAATCGCCCATGCCGTCGCCGATGAACAGCACCACATTCTTGGCTTTTTTGTTGCCGATAGCTGCGATGCGCTGCGCGCCGCCGTGTTGCGCCAGTTCCGCAACGGACTTGCCGTTGGGGCTGTAGGTGGTGTCGGCCGCGAGCGCCGGTGCGGCGAGCGCGCCGAGCGTCGCTACGGATACGACCGCTGCGATCGCGCCCTTCAAAGCTTTGTGCTTGCTCATGTTTCTTCTTTCTTCCATGCAGTTTCTTCCGTGCCGTCCAACCTGCCGTTTCGGTTGCGCCCGTTAGGTAACGCCCGTTTCGACCATGTTTTCCGGCTGCGCGGAACCTTTCCGCGGCTGCATTGCTTGGATCTTTCGATTCCACTGCTCACGCTATGTGCCGCAAGCCAACGCACACCGCACTACAGAAGAACGGCAGATGAACACTCATCGCCATATGATGACCGCAACATATCCACCGCATGAACAGGGGGAATACGGCCAATAAAATCGCCATATTCCGTCAAACAACACCCCCACCGCACCCCACAAGCCAAAATCCCCCACTGGCTGGATAAATCCAACCTCTCAGACCCCACTCACACGCCAAAAATCCCAGTGACTGGATAAAAACCACCTCTGACGCACCACTCACGCGACTAAATCATCCAGCCACTGGGAAAAATGCCCGCGCCACTCAGCCCCGCGCAACCCGCGCCGCGCGCGTGGCCTTTACGGCCACGAACACGGACCGCACCAGCAGCACGCACAGATAGCAGGCGAACATAATCGCCCCAACTCGTGGCGAAACCTCCCCCGCAATCCACGTGCCGAGCGGCGCGGTCGCAGCCGCCGTCACGCCAATAATCAGCGCGGTTTTCACATGCGCTAGCCTGCGCTTCAAGTTCGCCGCGCTGGTCGTAATCGAATTCGGAAACATTGCCAACAGCGAAGTGCCGCGCGCAACCAGGTCGGACGCGCCAAACAGCATCGACAGCGACGGCACCGCAAGCGCACCACCCCCGATGCCCAGCAGTCCCGCCAACGTGCCGATGATCACGCCCAGCAACGCCAGGCAGATGCCGGTCGTTACGCTCATGGCGATCTGGTGGTCGCGCGACGGAACGAAACTCACCTGATTGATCACCACAAACACGAGAAACGCTACGAAAATCCACCGCAGCACCAATTCCGGCAGCCGTGACAGCAGCCAACTGCCGATCTGTCCGCCAATGAACATGCCGCAGAACAGCAGAGCTGCGGCGAGCCAGTCGACGTGCCCGCCGGTCGCGTACGAAATGACGCCGGAAATGGAGGTCGGCACGATCGCCAGCGTGGACGTGGCGGCCGCGTTGCGTTGAGATAGCCCCAGCCAGACGAGCGCGGGCACGATCACCGTGCCGCCGCCGATGCCGAACATGCCCGACAGCACGCCCACCAGCATGCCGACCACAATCAGCACGATGATGCTGCGCGCCGACCCATCAAGCGCCGTCTCCCCCGCTCGCGATTCCATCTTTTGCGATTCCGTTCGTACGGCATCCGCCCGATCCGCAGTTTCCCCTTCATCACACATGGCAGCTCCTTCCACGTCTTCCGCGCCCGATACTACCCACCTGCCGCGCGCAGTAATCAGCCGATTCCATAATTTTGCGATTTCGCCGCCGCAGCGCCCGGTTCACGCGCTTTCTCGCTTATAGATGGCGGATTCGCGGGATCGACGGATGGTATCTCGCTTATAGATGGCGGCCCCTTGCGGAAACAAGACATCTAGGGGGTATGCATGCTACCCCCTAACGACCTATTGCCCAAACCGACCCGCCACCTATAAGCGAGATACCACCGGACGCCCGGCCAAATCCGCCATCTATAAGCCAGATATCCAGCCAAAACCACGACCGCACGCCTACACCGGCACACCCGCGCGCCTACACCCACGCAAGACCCATTGCACACACCCCCGTACGCACACGACCGCGCGCGGACCGGCAAAATCGCAAGTCATGAGCGAAAAGGGGCATCAAAAGCGTCCGAAACAGGCCGAATCACACCCCCATCCGCTCACAGACAAGCAAAACCAGCCCAACTCACAAGTCGTGAGCAAAAGGGGAGGCCACCCAACATCAAAACAGCCCGAAACATCCAGAATCGTACCCCCATCCGCTCACAACCGCGCCAAAACCGTCAAAACCGCAAGTCATGAGCAAAAGGGGCATCAAAAGCGTCCGAAACAGGCCGAATAATACCCCCATCCGCTCACAACCCATGCTTCAGCACGATTCAGGCCATATGCGCACCGCGACAACACCCCTGCGCAACATCAGACATGCACACGCACGCAAACACAAGTACACACACTGAAACGCAACACGTACCACAAGCACACAAACACCACGCACCACATACCGAGCACGACCAGACGCACACCCCCGCACACCGGAGAAGCGATGTCACCGGCCTGCGGCGGCGCTAGGCTAGACACTACCCCCGAACACCAGACGAATGGCGCGCGCCGGCCCCGGCGCACAACCCGTGCCGCACAATCCAGGAGCGTCGCCATAGCCGCGCGAGCCCCACAAAAGCGCAGCCAGCCACAAACACGAGCAGTCCGATCACCGCAGCCGCCACGGCTGTCATTTCGCCCGGCTCGTCGTATTGCGTCTTGTCTGGCACTTTCGGATTCGGAATCCGGTGCCCGCGCACGAGCAGCCTGTGTGAGTTGACACCGTACGGCGTGCACGTGATCAGCGTCGCGTAATCGGCCCCGGACTCAATATTCAGTTTGCTGATTTCGCTCGGCAGCACCACTGAGATCTGGTCCACTTTGTACGTGTACGTTTGGTCGAGCACGTGGAATGCGAACGTGTCGCCTTTTTTCAGTTCGTCGAGGCCGGTGAGCAGTCGCGCGGATGGCAGTCCGGTGTGTCCGGAGACCACCGCATGCGTGGTCGCTCCGCCTACTGGCAGCGAGGTTCCGGCCAGATGCCCGGCGGCTATCTGCAGTACGCCGTCGCTGGTGCCGTGGTATACGGGCAGTTTCACTTTGATGCGCGGTATGGTCACGTACCCCATGATGCCGGTGCCGGTCACGTCGAGCGTTTCATCATATTCGCGCTTCTGTGCGTCGGTCATGTGCCACCGGTCGCCGTTCGCGGCGAGCCGTTCGTTGTATTCGTGCGCCGCTTTCAGCATGGCTTTGCGTTCGGCGCCGGACATGTCTTTGGTTTGTTCCACGTAGCCTGCTACGGCGTATGACTGGTGCATGCGGTTCCACCAGTCGCTGAATGTCGGATACGCGATGAGGCCCAGCGCGCCGATCATGGCGATTGCGGAAATGGCAATCATCACATTGAGCAGCGCATTCGATTTCTTATGCTTGGCAGCCGGTTTAACCTGCGCACCCGGTTTAACCTGCGCATCCAATTCGACTTGCGCAGCTGGCTTGGCGTCCGATTCATCCGTCACGTTATTTATGCTACGCCCGCTTCCGCAAAGCCGTCTTGGCAACGATCAGCAGCACCAAACCAGCGCCCAAGATGGCCACGGCAATCCAAGCGGCCTGCTGCACGTCGGCGCCGGTGTGCGGCTGGTCCGGCGTGGTGGGTGGCGTGTGCGTGTTGGTGATTTCAGTGGAGTCGCCTTCCACATCGGAGATGGTGGTGTAGCCGTCGGGCACCGCCGCTTCGACCACGGTCCATTCGTGGTCCGCGTCGAGATCCGTCCACGAATGCGTCCACTTGTTGGACTCGTTCAGCTTCACGTTTTCCACGGGCTCGCCGTCGCGCAGGAGTTTCACGGTGATGGATTCGGGGCGCTTGCCGTCGGAATTGTTCCGGTCATTCCAGATTTTGCGCACGGTGCGTTCCACGGTTTTCGGCGGTTGCGCCACACATTCGGTTTTCGGTTCGATACTCAGCACACGCGACCCGCCGGAGACGCCGTCTTCGGGCACTGCGACGAGCATGCTGCCGGAAGAGCACGTCCATGTCTGGTTCTTTCCGGAAGCGTTGGTGACCTTCACGTCAACGCTGTCGGACACGGCCAGGTACAAGCCGTCGGACAGTCCGGTGAAGGTCAGGTGTCCGGAAGCGTTGGTGACACCGGTTGCCGTGGCGTCGGGTTGGTTCACTGCGATGAGTCCGGCGAGCGTGTTGGCCATGTCTCGCCACACCTGCGCGTCCTTGCCGGTCATCTTCGACCAGTCGACGGGGTAGGCGGTGGAGTCGGTGAACGGTGCGACGGGCTCGAAGGTGGCACCGCCGCTTGCCGGGATCTGCCCGACTTTGTAGAGGTTGAAGCTGGCGTCCGAAATGGCGAAGTTGGTAGAATCGTCGGACGTTTCGGAATCCGAGCTCTTATGGTGGTACGAAATGGCGATGCTGCCGCTGGCAGAGTCTGTTGTTGGAGCCGCGACGGCATCGCGAGTAGTGAATGCACAGGCTGCCGCGGCGAATGTGGCGGCGATTGCGCAGCATGCGGCGATGACGCGGCTTGCGATCGTGCGTTCCTTCATTGCCGACCCCTCTTCTGTGGATTGGAAAGTAAGCATGTTTGATTCGCCCCCAACGGCAAACCGGAAAATATATGGAGCCAGGCTGGATACTCAAGAAAATTAGGCAGTGCACAAGGGATTGAGGTGGTCCAGCCCAGCATATGTGGGTTCAGTTATTATTTAATTTTTAGTTTTTAAATTATGTATTGCGATTCCCGTAAGCCGCTGCTGACTTGCGTCAACGCGGCTCACGGGTTTCGCATGGTTACTTCAGATTCTTATGGAATCCGGAGGATCAGGCATTGCGACGACGCAGAGCCATCACCAGGGTCACGCCAGCCAGCGCGAACACGGCGACACCAGCCACGTACAGCAGCACGGTGCCCATGCCACCGGTGGAGGGGAGGGTGTTGCCCTTGACGTTCGCCACAGTAATGGTAGCAGTACCGGCCGCTGCATTTCCAGTTCCTTTAGTGCCATCGACCGTAACGTCAATCTTGGTAAGCGGGGTCTGATCGTAATTGGTCCATTCCTGGCCGTTAGTGGTATCTGCAGAGATAATCACTGCGACCGGATTGGTCAGCTTGTTGTATCCGTCAGGAGCAACAGTTTCTTCCAGATAGTAGGTGCCGTCATCCAGACCAGTGACCTTGAAGAGACCCTGTGCGTCAGAAGACAGCTCAGTGGCATTAGCTTCAGTGGTCCATCCAGACACTTTGCCGTCTGTAACCTGAGCATATTGCTTTTCCTCGCCACTGCCACGGTACAGCTTGAACTTGGCATCCTTCAACTTCTTGCTGGGGTCATTCTTATCAACCTTGGTGGTGTCGAGTTCATAGGTGAACACAACAACCTTGTCTTCCGGAGTCCTACCAGTATTATCACTGTCACCCGTACCGGACTGGTTCGGATTGTTGGAATACTCAAGATAGACCGAGTTGCGATTACCGGTGCCACCAATCACAGCGTTGCTGTTCAGCTTTGCGGAATATTCAACGATAATGTACTTGCCCTTGACAGCACCTTCAACCTTCTTCAAATCATCGAAGGAGACAGAAATACCCTGGCCACTGACTTCGACGGTAGCATTTTTGGTGATGTCAGTATCAGTATCGTCCTTGACCTTGTCGAAGGAGAGATACACCTTGACAGCAGTTTTCGCAGGTGCGTCAAAAGCGGCATCCAACGTATCGTGGAAGATGTACTTATAGGTGTCGTAGTTGGACATGTCCGGAACGGAACCAATCAGGTGGAATGGCACCATATCTCCGATGTTGTAATCGGCAGTGTCATTGTACTGAGTACCGTAAGCTGCCTCAGTGGTGGCCTTGACGTTCTCCTTGACCTTCTTCTCGACCGTAGGAACGCCCGTCTTGGCCTTCAGTGTAGTCGGACCAACAACCTTGGTCAGATGCAGAGAAAGAGCATCACCCTGCGCAACGCTGGTCACATCCTTGAACACGTAGTAGCCAGCGGCCAGCTGCTTAGGAGTATCCTTGGTGATTCCCTCTGCAGCTGCATTGCCAGTGAAATCAACGTACTTGTTGACCTCATCCTGGATTTCCTTATCCGACTTATTGGCCAGACCTGTGAGTGCTTTCACCGTGGTCTCATCGACGCTGTCACCAACGTTCACGCCTTCGGAACGCTTCGAGTTAGCACCCCACTTGAGGTCAGACAGAGTGGTTCCGTCCGATGCCAAAGTACCAGTAAACACCTGGTAGGCATCATAGGTATGGGAATCAGTCGAATCGACGGAAACCTTATAAGTGGTATCCGCCGCCATGGCAGTGGAGGCACCGGCGAAACCGGCGACGGCCATTGCCGCGGTGGCTGCCACAGCGACGAGGCCCTTGAGAACCTTATTCATTGTTCTCCCTTTCTTTCTTGTTTGAAATCTTGAATCTTCAGTTATGTGTGTTCAGTTATTGCCTAGTGGGCATTGGGTCGCTACGCTACGGTCCAGCCCCCCCTGCCCTAGACGAGTTCATCATTGCCGCCTCCTGAGGCTCAAGGCCAGACCGGCCACGGCAATCGCCACTGCGAGGAATCCCGCAGCGTACATCTTGTTTACTCCCCCGCCGCCTGTACCAGGCAGAACGACGCCGGGGGTGTTGGTAATGGAACCACCGTCAACGGTGAATGCGGCAGACTTCTGATAGTCGGCGGTAGTCTCCGGCTTGAAACCGGAAGACGTGTACCACGTGCCTTTCACGTTCGCGCCTTCGGCCGGCCCGATGCGGAACACGTGCGGAGTCGTATCGATGTTGTACCCGTCAGGAGCCTTGGACTCGATTAACTGGTATTCACCCCACTCAAGACCAACGATGGAGAACTTACCGGCGTCGCCATCACGATCCGTATACCATTCCGTCTGCGCGGAGCAGGTCTTCTCACTGCTATTCACGCAATCCTTGATGGTTGCGATAGGCGTGGCGCTATCACCTTCCGTGTATTCGGCGTTGCCGTTGGCGTCCCACGAGAAGTTCTTGGTCTTGTACAGCTTCCATTCGGAACCGGCCAGCAGCTTCAGTTCACTCGAATCGTCGGTCTTCTGCCAGGTCGCCTTGCCGGTAAGACGCGGGTTCTCGACCTTTTCGGGAAGATCGGAGCTCGTGACCTGCCCATTCTTGATAACGATGGTGTAGGTCTTCGCCTTGCTGGCGTCGAAACCGTTCGGGGCGTTGATTTCCTTCAGCGTGTAGGTGCCATTCGTAAGATCGGACACCTTGAACTGGCCGCCCTTCGGATCCTCATCCTGCCGCGTGTCAGCTGCCTTGGCAGTCGTGTTGGTAATAGCGCGCACCACCGGCTGATCGTAGAACACTGCATTCTTCACCGCGGAACGATGGGAACGATTCTCCACGTATGCGCTGGTCACCGTGCAGCCGGAGGGGACTGTTTCTTTTTGGAAATCATTCCATGCCTCCACAACCTGAACATCCTTACCCGTAAAGGTAAACATACCGTGATCCGCGGCGGTGTACTTATCGTCATTGGGCAGATCGAACCCTTTAGCATTGCCAAGATAGAACTGGTAATTTGTTGTAACAGAACTCTTCGGCAGCTGGAAACGCACATAGTCACCGCACGCGCTGGAACTTTGCACATCGCCGCTCCAGTTATTGCTGTCCGTGCTCTTCTTATATTTCAGCCAATAGTCGTTCCACTGCACGTTCGACTTCTTGAAGTACACGGAAACCATCGGCTCCGTCACCTTGATCTTCAGGGTGGCCTTCTCCCGGCTATGCTGCTCGGTGGCGGTGATGGTCACATAGCCCGAGGTCACCCGATTGGCGGTCACCCTGACAATGGTGCCGGTCGTAGGAGTTACGGAAACCTCATCCGTATTGCTCGAAGTCCAGTTCACCGTGTTGCCTTCAGGCGCCACGGTAGCCGTCAGCGTCATGGTCTTGCCCTGTTCCAAGCTGATTTCCTGACCTTCGGTGTATTTGTCAATGCTGACCGAGCCCACCACGGTTACGCCGGTTACCATAACCGGGAACGTCACAGTCTTGTCGCCGGCCGTGAACACGATGTTCGTAGTGCCGTTGCTATACGGCTGCAACTGCGTGCCATCGCTGGCAATGCCTGCAACGGCAGGGCTTTCGGACTTCCACTGCACCTTCGTGGCGAGCTCCTTGCCATCCTTATCCACGGCAACATAAGAAATGCTTACCGGAGTGGAATTCGTGAAGCTCCACGAACTAACTTCAGTTTCATTGATCTTGACCACGATGTTTGCGATTTCGCTGTCGGAATCATCATCCGTAATAGTCCACGACTGGTCGGGATCGCCCTTCTTGGTCAATTCCCAAGTGGAACCCGCGAGCAACGTGTTCTGGTCTTCTGCGTCAACCTTCGACCATGCGATGGAAGTACCGGCACTCACGTTGACAATGGCGCCATTGTGCAGCTGCTTGGCGGTGTCATCGGTGATTTCAGCGCCAGTAGCGCTGTACACCTTGTCGATGGTTGAAACGGTATCCGTACTGTCGTGCGTGACGATGCGATAGATGTTCGTGTTCAACGCATACTGGCTGCTGCCGGTACCGCTTTCCTTCAGGTAGTATGTGGCCTTCTTTGCGAGACTGCCCAAAGTGACGCTACCGTTATCCGCATCATCCGCATCATTCCAGCCGCCATCGGCAACCGTGGTGATGGGGTTCGTGCCATTCATGGCATTATCCCTCGTGCCGTACACCGTCCACGAAGTACCTTTCAGGGCTTTGCCCTCGGCATCGACCTTATCCCACTTGATTGCGGCGCAGGAGGTGGTCATCTGCCCATACCAAGACAGGTTATGACGTTCCTGATCCATATCCACTGCAGAGGTGGAATATTTGCCTTCGGCGTTGACGAAATTGCCGCTGTTTGTGGTAACGACATCCTTGTTGTACATTTCAAAATCGCCAGTAGTCCACACACGACCATTAGTGGAGACATGCGACTGGAAATTGCCCTTGGCACCAAAATCATTGCCCGTTACCATAACGGAACCCATCCATGCGGCAGACGGATCATCAGTTACATTGACGCCATACCAGTCTTCCTTGTCGCCATGCTTCTGATCCTTGTACCAGCCGGTGTTGATGCGCCCCGACCCCTTACCACCAAGAATCGTAAGGGTATTGGTGTTATAGAAGTTCCACATCAGCTGGCTTGCGCGCTTGACGTACTCCTGCCCATGCGTATTGTTGTAGCGGTTTGTGCCCGTCGAATTCATCATGACGTAGCCGTCGGAGATATCAACGTCGTTCCACTTGAACTGCCAGCCATTACGGAACTTCACATCATTGCCATTACCGTTGATGTTGATGGCGACCGAAGCATTGTCGGAGATGTTCTTGAAGTTGAACACCACGCCGGCATCACCAATGCTATTCAGCCTTGATGCGTCTAAATTGAACACCTGCAACTCGTCTTTGCCATCGCCGGTCAGCGTGATTTCCGTCTGACGGGAGTTGTTCTCAATATCGAACCGGTAAACGTTGTTTGCGTAAGTGTTGTAGCTGTATGAATAACGTTTGCCTGTGTAATTATCCTCATCGCCCTTCGTAACAGTGTTGCTGGAGGAAATCTTCGCGAGCTTGCCAGACAGCGTAGTCACATAATTCTTATATTCGGAATATGTGTAATCCGAACCCGTCGAGGGGTTCTTCACTCCGGAAATAACGGTGTTGCTCTGATTCCAGTTGACTTTGCCGTTGCCGCCCATGTCGTACACGGAATACTGTTCACCGTTCTTCCAAGTGTTGCGGCTTTGCACTGTGGTCTGATTACCAGCAATGTTCGCGTTAAAGTTATGGTCATTCGTCTCGCCGGTAGCGCCATTCCCCGCTCCGGTTCCAAGCCAGCTGGATCCCTGATTAGCGTCATCCGTCCAGCCCTGAGCACCACCGAACCAATTCAACTCGGAATTGGTGCTATTGCCGCCAACCGAAAGCACAGTCGAACCGTCCTTCGGACGGAACTGCGAACCAAAACCGACGATGCCCCAACGAAAACCACGCGAACGATTGAATGAGCCATCCTTATTCCAGATGTTCCAAACCTGCTTCATTGGATGAAGCAAAAGCTTTCCGTTCACAGCGGTCAAGCCTTCGGCCTCAACAGCGTAAGAACCCTCAGGCGCATTGTTGTTATTGGCAGAAGTAATGCCCGACTTCTTGCCACCTACATACATGTCACCGCCAACGAAAGTAGCGATACCTTCATCGTTACCGCTGCCGGAGGTCTGATCGCCTAACGGTTCTGTGGTAGGCGTGCAGATTGCGCCGTCATTGTGACTTTCGTCAGCTTTGGCATTGTAGGCGGGGAGGAGGGAGGTGACGGCGACGGTGGCCATCATGGCTACCGCTATGGCGGCGGCGGTCAGGGAGCGGGTACGCGAAAGCACGCGACCGGTTGCCGATCGCGTTCCTGCATAGTGTCGTGGTGCGTTGCCGACACCATTACGCCATTGCCTCATCTTGTCCCCTATCCGCAAAGTGTTCACCCTTCTGAGTCCCTCAACTCGAGGGTTGATATCCTTTGCATAATGCCGTTATCACTTCTGTTTTACGTATAGCTTCTGCGCTGTTCCCATCTCCGGCAACACAGCCGGAAACCTCTGTTTTCCCTTTTTCTCTGACCTACGGTTTACTATGATAACCTTTGCAGTTATGAAAACAAAATGAAACAGAAAGAACCCACACCCCCTCCCCCGATACGTTTTTTCGTCCCCTCTCACGGGGACAACGCTTTAAAGCCTGATATTCAACGGTTTGTCAACGATTGCAAAATCAAAAAACACATGCTGATCATTGAATGAAATTCATCATTCATCAGCCCCCGATTGGCGTGTCATGAAACACATCACTGCAAATTGTTTCATTTTTTTTCCTGAAAACGTATGCCACACACCGTGACTACAGTGGGGGTATCCCTTATCAATCCACCCCAGGCCATCACAATCAGCCCGTCGGCATTGACGGGCTGCGGAAGGGTAATGAGACTCGGCTCTCAGCGGCCAGTGCCGTACACGGAATCGGTGCCGCGTAGTACGAGCTGGGCGCGCACAATCTCATGCGCGTTCTCAAGCGGCTTGCCTTCGATAAGCTTCATGGCCTTTTGTGCGGCCGCGCGACCCATCGCATACGGATCCTGGCGCATGGTGGTCAGGTTCACAGTGTCGGCGTACGGCGAATCGTCGAAGCCGATAATCGAATAGTCACTCGGCGTGTGGTGGCCGTAACGTTCCAAACGCAACACCAGCGGAATCGCCATCATATCCATCTGGCAGCAGATCGCGTCCGGGAACTCGTCCAACGCAAGCAGCGCGGTCAACGCCGAGTCGGCGAAGGTCTTGCCACGCGGCACAGAGACGACGCGCCACTTGAAGTCATGGGAGGCCCCCATCGTCTTGCAGGCGCGGATGAAGCCCTGTCCTCGCGCATCGATGGAGGAATTAATGGAATCGACCGCATCGGAGCACACGTACACGATATTCTTGTGCCCCAGATTGATCAGATGCTGGGCGGCGGTGAACATGCCGTCCTCATCGTCGATGGAGATGGTGGCGTCGAAGCCGTTTTGCGTCGGCGTATTGATGCCAATAATCGGTACGTGGATGCGCTTGAGCTGCTGGATTTCCTTCGGCTCCACGCCGAACGATGTCACGAATACTGCGTCCACGTTGCGGCGGACCGGCAGATTCGTGAAGAAGTCGCGGCGGTTTTCGGCGGTGTCGACGTGCTGGAACAGCGATACGTCATACCCGGCATTATGCATGACGGATTCGATTCCAGCGAACACTTCCGTATTGAACCAGCTAGTGATCTCTTCATTCATCAGCATCGCCACACGGTACGATTGACCCGATTTCAACGATGTCGCGGAACGTGAGATGTTGAAATCAAGCTTGTCCGCCGTTTCCAGCACCTTGCGGCGCGTACGTTCGGACACCAGTTCCGGCCGCGTGAACGCGCGCGATACCGTGGAAATCGACACACCCGCGGCCTTGGCCACCTCGCGAATGCCTGCTCTATCCATCTCTCAACCCCTTTGCGGTTTCTGCATCATAATCACAAACGTTCCCAGCCTTGGAAACACTCGCTTGAGCGGCGATGCTCTCTCAATCTGTTTCTATCATACTGCGAACGTTGTCAAAAATCACGCCAGTGTTGCACAAATCGCACAAATTATCAAAATAACCGGGTAAACCGCGTAAAAAGCCCATTTCGTCCACTGATGCTTATAGCCCAGCTTGCCGTTGTAGTAGTGCACGAACGCCACGCCCACGCCCGGCGCGATCATCATCACGGCGCCGAACAGGCCGGCTGTGAACATCATCGAATTCTCATACTGGCGCATCAGAGCGAAAATCAGCACGAAGCCAAGCGTCACCGAACCGATGCTCATCATGTGCTGGCGTAGGCCGATACGCAGCAGCAGGTCCCACAGCAGACCAATCACCACCAGTCCGACCGACAACAGCACCTTCATGGCCTTCTGATAGCGCGACGCCACCCAGTCGAGCGCGGCAAGCACAACAAACGCAACGAACAGGCCGAAAACGGGATTCTGCGAGCCCAGGTCGAAAGCCTTATGCGATGTGGCGAGGTCGTACGGCACCTCGCACACCACGGCGAGAATGAACAGCTGCAGGCCGTACGCGACCCGGCTGTGCGTTTCACGGAAACCCTGCACCAGCAGCCACGCGTAGATCGGAATGGCGAACCAGGACACCACTTCGCTCAGGACCATCGCCGTCAGCGACGTCATATTGTTGGTATCGGAGCCGAAGAACAGCGGCACGATGGTGGTGCTGCCGGCGGACAAGGCCAACGCCACCGCGCCGATGACCTTAAGTTGGAACACCGTCAGTCCGCGGTGCTTCTTCTTGGTACGGCGAGCGCCGCCGAATCCGATTTGGTCGGTCGAATCGGTTCGAGCTCCCTGCTCGGCATAGCCTTCCATATGTCCTCCTATTGCGATTTTTCCGCGCGTCGCACGTGGCACGTGCACCTTACGCACGCCTTACGCACGTATGCCTTTTACGACTTGCGACTTTCCCTTGCGACTTTCCCGCACGCCACAGCGGCTTCCCGCACGTCCCATGCGATTTAAGCTCAGCGCCCACCGCGCGCCTTATGCGTCCAGCACGAATTTCAGCAGCCCGTCGTAGTCGGCTCCGGTAAACGAACATACCGCATGTGCCGAAACGTCCGGGTCGTCCGCCGGTGAAATTTCCGTGCGGAAGTATGCCGCGTCGAGGCCGGCGGAATTGGCGCCGATGATGTCGTTGCGCTCGTCGTTGCCGACCATGAGCGCGTGCTTGGCGGTCACGAATTCACGGTCGAGCGCCAGCATGTACAGGTCGCGTGCGGGCTTGCGGATTTTCTCTTCACTGGAGATGATCACGTCGTCCAGTACGCTGGCAAGGCCGGTCTCTTCCAGTTCGGGGCGTGTGTAGCAGGCTTGCGCGTTGCTCAGCAGCGCCACGACCATGCCGGCGTCCTGCAGTTGTTCGATCATGTCGAGCGCGCCGGGGTACAGCCGGAACAGGCTGGTGCTGCCTTGGCGGAACGCCCATGCGGCTTTCAGCGCGGCCTGCGGTAGCGCGAGTTTCTTTTCCGCTTCCTCGCTGCGATTCATGAGCAGGGACCGGTAGACCGGCAGGATGTCGAATTCGTCCCACCCGTTGCGAACGATTGCACGGTCGGCTTGGTGGACCATTTCGCGGGCTTCGAGCTTTTCGAACTGGTCGCGCATCACGTCGACGGATTCGTACTGCGCGCCCAATTCGGTCACGCAATCGTACAGCGCCTGCCATGCGGCCTCGCTCTGCTCATCGGTACGAATGTCGATCAGCGTTCCGTACAGGTCGAAAAACACCACCTCGTACCGCGGATTGCGCGCTCCGATTCCCACTGTCGTATCCTTTCTGGTTTTCCTGCCCCATTGCCGTATCTGTTACGGCAACCGCAGCTTTGCGGTCGCCGTTTTGTAGCTTCCCTACTGAGAGTATTACTGCAACCGCCAGATTGCAAACGTATGCGGTGGAACAATCAAATAATCGCCATCACCTGCGCTCACATTGCCTTCCACCGGACTGACGGACGAGCCGAGACCACACCAGTATCTCCGTATTCCGCCAATCGGTTCCAAACCCGTTACGGCCACGTCAATAACGCCGACGTGTCTGCCTGGATTGGCGGCCATCAGATAATCGCCGACGCGGAACACGAGTTCGTCGCCTTCCGTATCGACGATATTGCGATTGCCGTCGAACCACTGTGGATCAGACTTGCGCAATGCAATCAACTTCGCGTAATACTCAATCAAATCGCGCTTCTGCCATGCACGGTTCCAATCGAGCCAGTTAAGCTCTTTGGCGGAATCGTAAGAATCAGAGCTGCCGAATTTGGTACGTGCGAACTCCTCGCCGGACAGCATGAACGGGATGCCAGCGGAGGTAAGCGTGATACCCACAGCCAGCTTGTTGGCGTCCATCACGTCGGTCAGCGCGGCCGCAATCTGCGGACCGACACCGGCCAGCCCTTCCGCCGAGAAATCGGCGTCATACATGACTTTTGGCACATCCACGGTATTTTCGTTAACGCCTTCGGCCACGGTGCTGCCCAACGAACCAGCCGCAAAGCTCGCGCACAACTTGTCCCACAG
>ERZ894226.600-NODE-600-length-19809-cov-6.065708_pt1 | contig 19809 bp, 16 predicted proteins | sample MGYA00380294_ERZ894226 | MGnify/ENA primary metagenome ERZ894226 (study PRJEB32331, sample SAMN06328434) | human gut metagenome | biome: human gut microbiome; feature: stool | host: Homo sapiens | collected 2014-10-29 ... | reverse complement strand
TTTCCCACATTGACCGGATGCCCCTTGGAGACATAACCAGCACCATTCATACGCTGATTGTATACCATCCCGAAACGGACTTTCTTTACCGGTACAGCTATAACGGCACAGCCTTTACTCTGGACACCAGAGAATTTCGGCAGATTTTGGGAGATGTTCCCTTTAACACACCAGAGGTATCCGAATATATCAGAGAATATCTGACAGAGAATAAACTGGAAACTGACGGCGGCGCCTTTTACTGAGGAGCGCCTTTAGAACAGCACAGCCCTTCCCCCTCTTTGGGATGGAGCGGCTGCTGAAGCTGTAGATTTGGAGGATTACATGAAAAGTCTTGAAGAATTAAGAGCTATCCGTGAACGGATGCAAAGCCAGGTAAGTATGCGGGCAGAAGATCATACCCATACCCGTGTTGTTGTCGGCATGGCTACCTGCGGAATTGCCAGCGGCGCAAGACCCGTTCTGACTGCCCTGTCCAATCTGGTTCAGGAAAAAGGTCTGACTGACCGTGTTTCCGTAACCCAGACCGGATGCATCGGATTATGCCAGTATGAGCCTATCGTGGAAGTTATGGAACCTGGAAAACCCAAGGTTACCTATATTAAAATGACCGCAGAAAAAGCTGCAGAGGTGGTAGAGCGCCACTTAATCGGCGGCCATATCGTAGAAAACTACACCCTGAATTCTGCAGATATCAAATAAGGAGGAGCGCCAATGTATCGTTCACATGTATTGGTCTGCGGCGGAACAGGATGTACTTCCTCCGGAAGCCAGCAGATTATGGAAGCCCTGAAAGAAGAGATTAAAAAAGCAGGCCTGGAAAACGAGGTTTCCGTTGTTCAGACCGGCTGTCACGGCCTGTGTGCACTGGGCCCAATTATGATTGTTTATCCGGATGCCAGCTTTTACTCCATGGTAAAGGTAGAGGATATTCCGGAAATTGTCCAGGAACATCTGTTGAAAGGCCGGGTTGTTACCCGTCTTCTGTATCAGGAGACCGTTACTCCTGCTGGTGTAAAGGCTTTGATTGATACAGATTTCTACAAAAAACAGCACCGCATTGCCCTGAGAAACTGCGGTATTATCAACCCGGAGGTTATTGAAGAATACATCGGTACCGGCGGCTATGCTGCTCTGGGTAAGGTTCTGACTGAAATGACTCCTGACGATGTCATCCAGTGTCTCTTAGATTCCGGTCTGCGGGGCCGTGGAGGCGGCGGATTCCCCACTGGCCTCAAATGGAAGTTGGCCAAGCAAAATGACGCTGATCAGAAGTATGTCTGCTGTAACGCCGATGAAGGTGATCCGGGCGCATTTATGGATCGTTCCATTCTGGAAGGAGATCCTCACGCTGTACTGGAGGCCATGGCTATTGCCGGTTACGCTATCGGAGCAAATCAGGGTTATATTTACGTTCGTGCCGAGTACCCCATTGCCGTTGAGCGTCTGAGAATTGCCATTAACCAGGCAAGAGAAATGGAGCTTTTAGGAAAAGACATTTTCGGCTCCGGCTTTGACTTTGATATTGATCTGCGTCTTGGCGCAGGCGCATTTGTCTGCGGTGAAGAGACTGCTTTGATGATGTCCATTGAAGGCAACCGCGGCGAGCCCAGACCCAGACCGCCCTTCCCGGCTCAGAAAGGTCTGTTTGGAAAACCGACCATCTTAAACAACGTAGAAACCTACGCCAATATCCCTCAGATTATCCTGAACGGACCGGAGTGGTTCTCCTCCATGGGTACAGAGAAATCAAAGGGAACAAAGGTATTTGCACTGGGCGGTAAGATTCACAATACCGGTCTGGTGGAAATCCCCATGGGTACCACCCTTCGCGAGGTTATCGAAGAGATCGGCGGCGGCATTCCCAACGGAAAGAAATTCAAGGCTGCCCAGACCGGCGGACCGTCCGGCGGATGTATCCCGGCAGAGCATTTTGATGTGCCGATTGACTATGACAACCTGATCGCCATAGGCTCTATGATGGGCTCCGGCGGATTGATCGTAATGGATGAAGATACCTGTATGGTTGATATTGCCAAGTTCTTCCTGGAGTTTACCGTAGAAGAATCCTGCGGCAAATGTACTCCCTGCCGTATCGGTACCAAACGTATGCTTGAGATCCAGACGAAGATTACCAAGGGCGAGGCTACCATGGAGGATCTGGATAAACTGGAACAGCTCTGCTATTATGTAAAAGAAAACTCTGCCTGTGGCCTGGGACAGACTGCCCCCAACCCGGTGCTTTCTACCCTGCGCTATTTCCGCGATGAGTATGAAGCTCACATCAAAGAAAAACGGTGTCCGGCAGGCGTATGTAAAGCCCTTCTCTCCTACCACATTGATCCGGATAAGTGCCGTGGATGTACTCTGTGCGCCCGCACCTGTCCCAACAACGCCATCATCGGCTCTGTACGGAACCCGCATGTAATCGACACCGACAAGTGTATCAAGTGCGGCGCCTGCATGGAGAAATGTAAATTCGGCGCTATCTACAAAAAGTAATGGAGGAGAATGGATATGGAGAATATTACAATTAAAATTAACGGCATTGAAGTAAGTGCTCCAAAAGGCTCCACCATCCTGGAAGCAGCCCGTCTGGCTCACATTGAAATTCCTACTCTCTGCTTTTTAAAGGATATCAATGAGATCGGCGCCTGCCGTATGTGTGTAGTGGAGGTTAAGGGAGCAAAAAGCCTGGTTGTAGCCTGTGTATACCCCATCAATGCGGGTATGGAGGTATGGACCAACACCCCGAAGGTACTGGAATCCCGCAAGAAAACCCTTCAGCTTCTGCTTTCCAACCATAATCGCAGCTGTCTGTCCTGCGTCCGCAGCGGAAACTGTGAGCTGCAGCAGATGGCAAAAGAACTGGGCGTAGAAGACGAGGGATATTATGACGGCGAGCATACTCCGTCCTGTATTGATGACAGCGCGGTTCATATGATTCGTGACAACAGCAAGTGTATCCTTTGCCGTCGCTGTATTGCTGTCTGTGAAAAGGTACAGAATATCGGCGTAATCGGCGCAAACGAAAGAGGCTTTGCCACCTTCGTCGGCTCTGCCTTCAATATGGGACTGGGCGAAACCAGCTGTGTATCCTGTGGACAGTGTATCGCTGTCTGTCCTACCGGTGCCCTTCAGGAAAAATCTCAGGTTGATGAGGTTCTTGCAGCGATTGCAGATCCTTCCAAACATGTGATTGTTCAGACCGCTCCCGCTGTGCGGGCTGCTTTGGGTGAAGAATTTGGCTATCCCATCGGAACCAACACAGAAGGAAAGATGGCTGCCGCCCTGAGAAGAATCGGTTTTGATAAAGTATTTGACACCAACTTCAGCGCAGACTTAACCATCATGGAAGAAGCCCATGAATTCCTGGATCGGGTACAGAACGGCGGTAAGCTGCCTCTGATTACCTCCTGTTCTCCGGGCTGGATTAAATACTGTGAACACTATTATCCAGATATGACTGAGAATCTGTCCTCCTGCAAATCTCCGCAGCAGATGTTCGGCGCAATTGCCAAATCCTACTACGCAGAGAAGCAGGGACTGGATCCCAAGGATATTGTATCTGTTTCCATCATGCCCTGTACTGCAAAGAAATTTGAAGTACAGCGCCCGGACGAGGCAGCCAATGGCGTACCGGATGTAGACTACTCCCTGACAACCAGAGAGCTGGCCCGCATGATCCGCAAGGTAGGCATCCGCTTCCGCGATCTGCCGGACGAGGGCTTTGATGCACCTCTGGGACTGGGTACCGGCGCAGCTGTTATCTTCGGAGCCACAGGCGGCGTTATGGAAGCAGCTCTGCGTACTGCAGTAGAAACCCTGACTGGTGAAGAGCTCCAGAGCCTTGATTTCACAGAAGTCCGCGGTATGGAAGGCATCAAGGAGGCTACCTACCCAGTTGCCGGCATGGATGTAAAGGTTGCCGTTGCTTCCGGTCTTGGCAATGCGAAAAAGCTTCTTGATAAAGTAAAATCCGGCGAGGCAGAGTATCACTTTATCGAGATTATGGGCTGCCCCGGCGGCTGCATCAATGGCGGCGGACAGCCCCAGCAGCCTGGATATGTGCGCAATACCGTAGATATCCGCGCTCTGCGCGCCCAGGTACTCTACGATTCCGATAAGAATAATCCGATTCGGAAATCCCATGAGAACCCGGCCATCAAGGAACTGTATGCAACCTACTTAGGCGAACCGGGAAGTGAAAAGGCTCACCACCTGCTGCACACAACCTACATTAAGAGAAAAATAAACGAAATCTAAGCTACTTTATTTTATTTCTGTCATAGACAAAAAGAGGGTGTTGCAAAATATGGTAATCCTACTGGATATAGCATTTTTCTTGTTATGCAAACTGCCATATCTGGAGTGAAAAACCTGTTTTGCGACCCCCGCTTCCTTTTATATGGATCTTCTGAGTGCTCTATGTTTGGATTAGATACGTCATTTCCTCATCGCATACTCCATTCCTACCTCTCTTTGATCTTACTATCGCTTCATCCAATTTTTAGAGAGGCTTTCCTATAATAAACTATTCCACCATAATCCCTAATCCATATTTTTTATTTTAGGGCGCAATACTCAAGAAAGTATTACTTAGTACAAACTCACGCAAATAGTTTTTCATTAAATCACTTTTTCACTATAACGCAACTATCTCTATCATGTAAAAAAATATATCTTGGCACATTACTGCACTGGATCGCAGCAACGGCTGCGCCAGCAGCTATTTTTCTCTTCCACCCCATGGCGATCCTCGCGGAACGTTTTTGTATCATAGCCCGCCGCGTTTCTCTGCCACATAAAAACTGCCGCCGAGGATAACCAGACATCCCCGGCAGCAGCCATTATTTTTTCAGAAACTATTCCATTAAAAAGAATCCATTATTCTCCTCTGTGCATATGCAGATCGTCCAGACCCTTTTCCTTCAGGTTTGCAAATACCTCTCTTCCGTCTGCCTGTCCAATCAACAGATCACGAGCCTTCTTTGCCTCCTGCTCGGTTTTGTGCTTGCTGGGGCCTCCTACACAGCCGCCTACGCATGCCATTCCTTCTACAAAGTCAGCAGGCAGTTTGCCTACCTTCATCAAAAGCAAAGCCTTCTTACACTCTGCAGCACCGTTGCACTTCATAACATTCGGCTCAATACCTGCATTCATTTCCTTGAAGCACTGTACTACTGCATTGGTAACACCGCCGGAATTTCCGAAACGTTTTCCGAATACAGAGCTGTCCTGATAGGTATTCTCCTCCGGTTCCAGTTCTACGCCCTTTGCACGCATCATCGCACGGATTTCGCCAAAGGTCATCGCATAGTCTGCATTATCTTTAATATTCAGATCCAGTGTCTCACTCTTCTTTGCAATACACGGCCCGATAAATACTGTAATAGTCTCCGGATTCTCTCTCTTCAGCATACGGGATATTGCACACATAGGAGATACGGTTGTGGACATATTATCCAGAAGCTGCGGGAAATGCTGCTTGATCATATTAACAAATGCAGGACAACAGGATGTGGTCAGCTTCTTGCCTTCCTTATATGCTTCATTCCACTCCATTGCCTCAAAGGCTGCTGTCAGGTCTCCGCCTAAGCCAACCTCGATCATATCAGCAAAACCAACCTTCTTCAGAGCGGTTCTCCAGCTGGCCATAGTAATATCTGCGCCAAACTGTCCCTCTGTTGCAGGAGCAACCATAGCAACTACCCGTTTTCCAGCCTTGATCATCTTAATTACATCCACCATAAAGGTTTTTGTTCCGATTGCACCGAAGGGGCAGCTGTGAATGCAGGCGCCGCACTGAATACATTTTTTCTCATCAATTATGCAGATGCCGTTCTCATCATAGGTAATCGCATCTACTGGACATACCTTCTTACAGGGACGCTCCAGATGTGCAATTGCATTGTAAGGACAGGCATTGGCACACATACCGCACTCTTTACATTTGTTGGGATCAATATGAGCTCTTGTCTCAGTCATGGTAATAGCACCGAATTTACAGGAATTCTGGCATGCCTTACCCATACATTTCCGGCAGTTATCGGTTACAGTATAGGAAGCAATGGGACACTCCTCACAGGCTGCGCCAATAACCTGAACCACATTGCGGGTATCCTTACCGCTAGTAGGACACATTCCCTCTGCCAGGCGCACTCTCTGACGGATGATCTCTCTCTCCTTGTAAATACAGCACCGGAACTGAGCCTGCGGTCCCGGGATCATCTGATAGGGAATCTCTTCCCGTTTCTCCTCCAGCTCACCCTCCCAGGCCAGCTTTGCTACCTCGTAAAGTACGTCGTGCTTTAAGCGTAAAATTGTTGCGTCATTTGTTACCATGATTTTTCCTCCTCATATACTCCTAATAGTAAGTAACTGTAACTTTTTTTCCCATTTCCTCTGTTACATGCTTTAGCTGCTCCACCAGATTCTGGCGAATACCCAAATCAAAGGGCAGTCCCGGATTCTGGTAGGCACTGTTCATAGCTTTTCCCACATAGAGATGAAGCTCGGTACAGTCTTCAATCAACATCTTTGCCACCATGGATGCGCCGTTCGGTTTATCCAGCTCCAGGAAAAATTCCTCTGTTACGGCTTCTTTTTTTGAATAGCGCCGCAGAAGCTGAATCACACGGTTTAAGGTCAGTACACCCTCTGTCACCAGATCCATTCCTTTCATATAGGCAATGGGCGGGATATCCGGGTCTACATAGTCCATGGATACGTCAAGAGGCCTGTTCAGCACCCTTGACACAATGGTCGCGCTGGTTCCGCCGCAGACTACATATCTGGTAGATTCATCACCACTCATAAAGTCTGCGACCATTGCCTCATCCTGAGCAGGATCCCTTGCAGGGCCTGTCATCAGGTGAACCGGTTTTGCATTGATAATCCGCATACAGGCTACTGTTGTGTCATCACCAGGCCGGTACTGATACAGCTCATCACATGCCTGGCAGATTGCAGAAGCCAGCCGGACAGCTGAAACTGTCAGTCCATACTGTTTCACAGCATAGGCTGCAATATCCTCCCACAGCCATCCAAAATTCAGCAGCTGTCCTACCCCCGCATGAACGGTACCGTCGCTCATCAGAATCAAGGCATCCCCCTTCTGAACCTTAAAACGGTATTCGTTAATCTTCTTTCCCTCTACCTCCCGGATATTCTCCGGAATTGGAATCAGCTTTCCATTGCGGATAAAAATACAGCTGGGATTATCAAACTCCACCAGGTAGGCATCTCCGCTGTGGAATACCTGCAGAATACTGAAGGTAGCATAAGCCACCTGCCGTACCTGACAGATCGGCAACGTCTGCACAATGGTCTCCACACACTCCTCCAGAGTCGCGCCGTTTAAAAACATGGTTCCCAGAATTTTGGAAGTCAGAGTAGCCAGAATATTGGCCTTTACACCGCTTCCCATTCCGTCTGCCAGAATCAGAATATTGGAATCCTCCGTCTGCAGCATTTCCACCTTATCGCCGCAGAGCACCTCTGAAAACTTGTTCAGGCTTTTATACGCAACGTCTACGGTAATCTCCATCTACCTACCTCCGTTATCGCTGCCGTCCTCTAACAGACTCCTGCAGAGCGTTGTCAGGGTTGTCTTTGTCTCAGCTGTAGTTTCTCCCAGAAGACCTGCGATCTCCTGGGCAACCATCATCTGCTTATGAATAACCTTCTGGGCCAAATCAATGGTATCCAGCTTTTTCTCATAATCCAGGCGAGCCTGCTCTTCCTCTTTCGTAATGTCGATAAAGGTGGCCAGAACCACGTTTTCCTTTTCTATGTATACAATATTCTGAAGGGTATCCAATTTTAAATCCGGATAGCTGACCTTTTTTCCATGAATATTCTGATGGGTATCAAATACCCACTGGAAGTCCACCGGATCAATAAACTCGTACAGATACATTTTCAATGCCTCTGACCGGGTTTTGCCGAAATACTTCTCTCCAACAGCAGAATATTCCATAATCTTCATGTTCTCATCTACAATGAGCACCACATTGGGCGAAGTTTCCATAACCAGATTGGCAAAGGACTCCGACTTCTCATACATAAACGGAATACACATGTTCAGCTCCGCCTTCCGCTGGAATACTGCAATCGCCTTTTCCCGGCAGGTCGGATATCCGCAGGCTCCGCAGTTTAACTCATCCTCCGGATAAAGCTTTCCTGTCATCGCCAGAATCTGCTGAATCTCCTCATTGGTTGGAACCGGCTCTTTCGGTGAATGATCGGAAAATACCTTCCGCAGAGAAATTTCCTCCAAAACCGGTCCTGTCTCCTCACATGGTACAGGCTCTCTTTGAATGGCGTCCTCCATATCCAGCTTCACCTTAAACCGGGAAACTGGACTGTTGGTCACAGTAGGTCCCTGAATACAGCCGCCGTAACACATATTCATTTCGATGAAGCAGCCTTTAATCTCGCCCCGTACCAGACTTTCGCACAGCTCCATACAATGGGTTTCCCCGTGAACATAAAACTTACGGTAATGATCCACCGTCTTCTCTGTTGCCAGAACAGAATTCACCACACCGCTGGATACAGGATACAGGCGGTTTACTCTGGGATTCATAGCTGTAAACGGCATATCCTCACAATCCTCAATCACAATATCCTCGTCTTCCAGCCAGCGATTCATATCATTAAAATTCAGCACCGCGTCAATATATCCGCTGTGACGGGCATCCTGAGCCTCTTTCTTCTTGGCAATACAGGGCCCTAAAAATACCACCTTAATGTCCGTTCCCAGATGCTTTTTCAGCATCATGCCGTGGGCTATCATTGGCGATACTACTGGAGCCATCCACGGAGTCAGCTGCGGATAATATTTTTCAATCAGATCATTGACGCTGGGGCAGCAGGTAGTAATAATATTTTCCATCTTCCCTTCTTTTAGCAATTTCCAGTATTCCTTTGTCACAAGAGCTGCCCCCTCCGCAGTCTCACGCACCTCATAGAACCCAAGCCGCTTCAGCGCATCCACAACCTGACCCGGCTTTTCATAATCCAGCACACCTAGATAAGACGGCGCCAGGGAAATAATCACCTTCATTCCCTGTCCCAAATATCCCTTGACACGCTCCATATCACTGGCAAACGTCTTGGCGTTCTGCGGACAGACCTCTAGACAATGACCACAGTTAATACAGTGATCCACCATAATATGAGCCTGTTCCTGTTCCACCGAAATCGCTTTCACTTCACAGTGACGTACACATTTATAACAGTGCCTGCAGCTTGCATCCTTAAAATCAATTACCCGCACCTTTCTGCCTCCTTTAGAATCACCTCATAAAAGAAATCTTTGGCATTTCTACCATGATTATAGGAAGAACATATTCCTCGAATAAAACCCATAAATATATAGCCGCATGAAATAGAAGCCAAATTCCTAAGATAACGGCAATTCCAATAAAAATAATTTCCATAATAAAAGAGAATTGGGTCTTGCAGCTTCCTTGAGTACCCTTTAGTTTAAACCACGAAGCGTGGAACTGCAATATATGATATTCAGGAAGCCGGATACAATCCGAAATGAAAAAAAGAGCTAAACATCTGCAAATATAACCATTGATTTTCTGTGCTTTATGTGGTATCAGATTCGGGAACGACTTTTTAATTTGTCTTAATCCGTTGCAAGTTTCTTCGGGATATATGGGAACATTTACGGGAATTTATTATACCTTTGCCGCATAACCGAAAAAGCAACGCAGATGAAAGTCACCGTCTATCTAAAAAAGTCTTCCCCCGAGGCCTCGAACATCTGTTTCAGGGTCAGGGATAAGAATGTGGACATAAAGGTTGTTTCCCCGCTTGAAGTGCAGGACAAGTATTGGGATTCCGATACCCTCAGCTACAAGCGCACGACAGCCGTGCCTGCCGCCGAGCAGAAACGCCTTCCGGAACAGATCGCCTCCATCATCGAGCGGGCGGAGAAGACCTTCACGGACAAGGCGGACAGCAGGTGGATGAGGCAGGTCATCGAGGATGTGCTGTACCCTGCCCGCGCCTTCGAGCGCAACCACCCGAACCTGCTCGCCCGTGTCCACGAGTATCTGGAGAAGTTTGACGGTGCGGAGAGAACAAAGGAGCATATCGTCCGCTTCGAGCGCAAGATGACCCGCTACCACGACTACCGCCGGAGATACTGGGCGAGGCGGACTTCACCCTCTTCGTGGAGACCGTCACGCTGGAGCAGATGAACGCTTTCCGGGATTATGTGGTGAACGAACACCTGCTGCGGCAGGAACATCCCGACTTCTACGCTCCCCGCATGCTCATCAACCACAGGCCGAGACCGCTTTCCGGCACGACCGTCATCAACATCATGAATTTGTTCTGCACCTTCCTGCACTGGTGCAAGAAGATGAGGTATTCCGACAACGAGGTCTATGCCCTCTACGGCTGTAAGGAGCCTACCTACGGCGACCCGTTCTTCCTCACTTCCGAAGAAAGAAACATCCTTTATGACGCAGACCTGAACGACAACCCGAAGCTGGCCGTCATCCGTGACATCTTCGTGTTCCACTGCTATGTCGGCTGCCGTGTGGGCGACCTTTACCGTCTCACAAGGGACAATATCAAGGACGGCTTTCTGGAATACATGCCGCAGAAGACGAAGAAATGCGAGGCGAAGACTGTCAGGGTACCCCTGCACGAGAAGGCGTTGAAGATACTGGAACGATATGATGCCAATGCCGACAGGCTGTTCCCGTTCAGGCAAATACACACCTACAACCTCGGCATACGGGAACTGCTGAAGCGTTGCGGCATAGACAGGATGGTCACCATCCTCGACACGCACGGCTACAACACCGTGCAGAAGCCCTTGTACGAGGTGGCCACCAGCCACACGGCACGCAAGACCTTCGTGGGCAACCTATACAGGCAGGTACCCGACCCCAACCTGATAGCCTCCATGTCGGGGCATGTGGAGGGCAGCAGGGCGTTCAGCCGCTACCGCACGATAGACGATGACATGAAGCGCAGGCTTGTGGACATGATAGATTAGAGAGAAAGGAGGACATACATATGAAAGTGACCGCATTCATCCGGAAGACCGCCGCCAAGAACAACATCACCGACCAGGCACGGGTCTATTTCCGTGTCCGGGACATCGGCGGCGTGGACATCAAGGCAGCGAGCGAACTGTCCATCAACCCCAACCACTGGAGCCCGGAACGGCAGGGCTACAAGCCCCGCGTGGCTCTGGTGTCGGAGGAGAAGAAGATGAACTTCGACAAGGACGTGCAGCAGATCACCCACCTTATCACAAAAGAGTACCACAGGGGCGTGGACGGCAGCTGGCTCAAAAGCCTGATAGAGGGATACCACCATCCCAACATCAACGCGAGGGGCGGCAACAAGGCCGACGAGTACCTGCTCTCGTGCCAGATAAGGAAATACATCGAGGAAACACCGCTTGCGGACGAAAGCCGCAAGCACCACCTCGACAATCTCAACAAGGTGCTGCGCTACGAGCGTTTCCGACACGAGGTGCTGCATCAGCGGGGCTTCCACCTCTGCATCGACACCATAACGGCTGACGACATCAGGGACTTCAAGCTGTGGATGCAGGAGGAATACAAATATGTGGACATGTATCCCGTATTCTACCGGAACGAGAAGCACCGCGATGTCGGGCAGAAGCGTTCCGAGAACAGCATGTCGGGCTCGCTCTACCGCATCCGCACCGTCGTCAAGTGGTGCATCAAGCGCGGACTGACAAGGAACAACCCCTTCGACCAGTACCAGATTGCCCGGCCGATGTACGGCGACCCGTTCTACCTGACACTCGAAGAGCGGGACAAGGTGTACTATGCAGACCTGAGCGGCATGGGAACTACCTACCCGGTCTACCGTGACATCTTCATGTTCCAGTGCCTGATAGGATGCCGCGTGAGCGACTTGAACAGGCTGACCAAGGCTAACATCGTGGACGGCTTCGTGGAGTACATCCCGCAGAAGACGAAGATGGAGCATGCCAATACGGTGCGTGTACCGCTCAACCAAAAGGCACGGGAGATACTTGAACGCTACAAGGATCTGGAGAACGCCCTGCTCCCCCGGTTCTCGCACTTCGGCTACAACAAGAAGATAAAGGAGATACTCAAGTATGTGGGCATCGACCGCACGGTCATCGTCCTCGACCCGAAGACAAGGGTGGACGTGGCAAAACCTTTATACGAAGTGGCGACCACACATACCGCACGCAAAACCTTCATCGGCAACCTGTACCGACAGGTCAAGGATCCAAACCTGATAGCCTCCATGTCGGGACATTCGGAGGGCAGCCGTGCCTTTGCCCGGTACCGGAAGATTGACGACGAGATGAAGAAGGAACTGGTAAACCTTCTGGACTGATAATTTCCCTGTTTTTCCCCCCTCCACAGACAATGCAATATGAATATGGACGAGCAGAAACAGACATACGAACAGTTCAAGGCGGACATCCTCCAGTGGAAGGACGCACACAGGGAGGAATACACCCGCTTCGCGAAAATGATGGCGGACGGGAACGAGGTGCAGTACCTTGCCGTATGCCGGGCCATATTCAAGCAGCTGCCCGGCATCAAAAAGGAATGGCAGATATCATGGTGTGACGACAGCACGGACGGATTCGAGAACATAGGCCTCCATTTTAAAGAGAACGCGGTGCCGGAGCAGATCGTGGAACTTTACAGGAAACAGAGGGAAGAGGATGCGACTTCTCCTCCGTCCTCCTTCTGGGGCAGGATGAGATACATTTTCAGACAGAGCCTGAGAAAACGCCGCGTGACCCTGTCCGCCCCTCTTGTATTGAGCTGGCTGTATTACGGCAAGAGTTTCGAGGCCATGGTGGACATGGTCAGCAGGCAGGCTGGGCATCCCAAAGCAGGGAACGCCGAGCGGATGGGCTGCTCCATTGTCGTCAGGCAGATTATCGAGGTGTCCATAAAGAATGGCTTCCGCACGCAAGAGGACTGGGACAGGCATTTAGCCATGAAAAGTGCCATTGAGAAAGGCGGCATCGGCGAATGGGCGTTGCAGTCCGTAAAGGACAAAATTGGAGGTAATGATACCGAAAACAATCAGACCGAGACAACAAGTTCCGTCACCGGAACGGCACCACAGGCGCAGCGGACGGCCGGAAAGAAGAAGATACAGGAGCGGCCGCTCGCGGATTACCTCAAGTGCGGAAATAAAGAGGCAGTCATACAATGTATCCGCCGTTTCGTTTCCATAAACACGAGTGCCGTCCATCAGGCACTCCCGTTCTATGTGCTGAAAGACCTGCGGCTGGTGGCCGGGATGCACGCCGCGAAGGAGTACAGCGTGGGGATGGCATTGCAGTTCCCCGACCTGCCCTCGCTGAAAAGCGAGAGCGCCATACGGCAGGCGGTCGGCTTCCTGAAGGCGGCAAAGCATGTCATCAAGGACGGGAAAGATCAGATGGCACCTCTTATCGAGAGTGACGAGAACCGAGACCTGTACCGGACACTGGCAGCGGAAATCAGAGAAATCGCTGCCGATGATGAAGCGGAAACTGTGGCCGGATAGGGCAAAACGAGCCGTTTTACATGGACATGCAGACTTGAATTGTCATGACAATTTAAGACAAGGCATTATATATCAATTCGTTTCAATTCCTATATACTTTTGCACCGTCAATCCTCTTCCCGGGGATAGGCGGTGCTTCTCTTTTACAAGCCATCGGAAGGGAGGCGTCAGGGAACTTTTGAAGATGGTCATCACAAAATTCAAAAACTGATATTTATGATTACCATAGAAAGTCTGGTCGAACAGGGTGCGAACGTGAAACTGGAAGTCACGCCCGCCGACCTTAAGATGTTTGCCGAGTCCATCGTGCAGCGCACCATCATGGCACAGCAGGAGGAAAGGGACGCCGCCATGAAGCGTGAGGCGGAAGAGACTTGGCTTAATACGAAACAAGTCCGTGAACTGCTCAATGTATGCGAGGGCACGCTCAACCTGTGGGCGAAGCGCGGCTACCTCGTGCCTGTCAAGGTGGGCAACAAGAACATGTACGCCAAGTCCGATGTCCGCCGCGTGCAGACGGGAGGGAAATCCGAGAGTGTGACATCCTATTGCAAGAAGAGAAATGGCTGACATGACACACACCCGACTTGAACTGTGCAACATGATCCGCATGGAGGCGGAACATACCAAAGACACCGGCTTCCCTTTGGAAGTGTTTCCGCAGACGGTTCAATCCGTCATCCTTGACATGGTCCGGTACGAGAACTACAAGACCGAGTTCATCGCGACGGCCATGCTGTCGGCGGTATCGGCCGCATTGGGAGGCACCTACCGTATCCGCATCAAAGGCGAGTGGCAGAGCAACGCCGCCCTCTACATCATCCTCGTGGGCAGGCCGGGACTGGGCAAGACACCGCCGCTGGAAGCGGCATACCGTCCCATACGAAAACACGACTATGCCCTGTTCAAGGCGTATGAGTCGGAACTGGAGACATGGAAGGCCGCCGGGGAAAGCGGCAGGAAGCCTGTACTGCGGCGCACGGTCGTATCCGACTTCACTCCGGAATCGCTCCTGCTGACACACAACAACAATCCCCGCAGCGTGGTCATCCTGGTGGACGAAATCATGGGCATGTTCAACTCCGCCAACCGCTACACCAACGGGCAGCTCATAGAGCAGCTGCTCACGGCATGGAGCGGCGGGGCATTGGATGTGACAAGGGTCGGCAGCACGGTACCGGTGCATATTGAACAGCCGTGCATCAACATCATCGGGACCACACAGACCAAGCGCGTACACGAACTGCTGACGAAAGGTTTTGAGGAGAACGGCCTGCTCGACCGCATCCTGTTCGTGCTTCCCAAGTCCCGTGAAGTGCCAAAATGGACCGATTGGGATGATGGCGGGGAGGACAGGGCTTCCATGGCGGCGGCACGATGGGAACAGATACTTGGCAAGGTACTCGCCTTGGACTATGACACGGGAGAGGAAGAAAGGATGCCCCATGTGCTGTCTATGGACAGGGAGGCAAGGGAATATTTCTTCTCTTGGTGGAACAGGAAAGTGGAACGCATCAACCGGATAGAGGACGACGCCCAAGTGGAGAGTCGCGAGATGAAGCATCCGGCGCAAGTGGCACGGCTGGCCCTGCTCATGCAGGTGTTGCGGTATGCCATCGACGAGAGCCACCTGCAGTCTGTGGATACGGCATCGGTAAAGGCCGCCATCCGGCTGAACGGCTACTTCGAGGACTCGTACCGCCGCATCCGCTCATTCGTGGCGGAGGACATGTGCGAGGATCCGCCCAAGGTGCTGCTGTCGCTGTTGCCGGACACGTTCGACACGAAAACTGCCATCGCCATTGGGAAGGAATTGCAGAATGTCAGCGAGCGCACGGTGATGAACTACCTCAAGGAGCTGTGCCGGAGCAGGCTGCTGCGGAAGTCCAAGGCCGGGCATTACGAGAAAATCATATATGATAAATCTGGAAAATTTAATATGACAGACAATGAACCGTCACCCCCAGACTGCAACGGATGACCCCCTCGTTGCAGCCTGCAGTCTTTGCAGTTTTGCAGTTTCAGGTTTCTAAAAACAGGTATTTCCTGCAAGACTGCAGGAACTGCAAACTGCAAATGACGGTTTCCACTTGCAGGAATCCACAAAAGAGAGCATCATGACCGAATACAGATTCCATCTTCAGAAATACCGTCCGGGCAGCAAGACCGTCTGTCCGGAGTGCGGCAGGAAAGCCTGCTTCACCCGTTATATCGACGAGGCGGGAGAGATTTCCTTCCCTAACAGCGTAGGCATGTGCGACCATATCAACAGTTGCGGTTACCACTACACACCGAAAGAATACTTCCGGGACAATCCGGCTGTCAAAGAAAGATTGAATGGGCAGGAAAGGTTTGGCGGCACACCGATAGCTGCAAGACCGCCAGCAAGAGCATTGCCCGAACAGAAACCACGGATTTCTTTTCTTCCCTCTGATTGGGTGGAGCAGTCCATGCGCAGGTACGACATCAACCCCTTGTACCGATACTTTACCAAAGTGATGGGCAAGGAGAATGTGGACAAGCTATTCAGCCTATACAGGGTCGGTACCTCAAAGATGTGGGGCGGAGCCACCGTATTCTGGCAGACAGACCGAGACGGTAATGTGCGTGCGGGCAAGATTATGGGCTATGATGCGGAGAGTGGGCACAGGGTCAAGGAACCTTTTAACCAAGTCAATTGGGTACACTCGGTGAGGAAGATGCCGGATTTCAGGATGAAGCAATGTTTTTTCGGCGAGCACCTGCTGTCGGACACTTCCTCCACCATATCCTCCAATCCTGTAGCCATTGTCGAGAGCGAGAAGACGGCACTTATAGCCGCCCATTTCATCCCCGACTTCACCTGGCTTGCCACCGGAGGGACGCACGGGTGTTTTAACAGAGAAGCCATACAGGTATTGGAAGGACGGGAGGTGATTCTCTTCCCTGACCTAAAGGCGACGGACGAATGGAGGCAACGGCTGCCCATGTTGGAATCCGTCTGCAGGCGTACCACCTGCTCCGACCTGCTGGAAAGGATAGCGACCGACGAACAGCGCAGTCAGGGACTGGACATCGCTGACTTCCTGCTGATGGAGGACACGCCGCAGATGATTCTCGCAAGGATGATAGAATGCAACCCCGTGTTGCAGACCTTCATTGACACCTTCGGGCTTGAACTGGTGGATGCGGGGAGAGCGGAATGATGTAAAAACAGCGGACAGCTCGCTGTCCCATGAAAAAGGGGTTGTAAAATCCCGTAGCCTATTAGGGCATTTTCACCGCCTCCGCTCCGCGTCCGGCAGTCAAAAAGCCCATAGGCTGAAGGAATACCTCAGACTCCAAACAGATGCCTCCGGCAACAGGACGGGATTTTACAACAGTAACAATAACCATAAAACGAACGGATATGAGCAATACACAATATGCAGTCTGCCACTTGCAGCGTGGCAGCGGGAATGACTCCGGAATGTCATGCCATATAGAAAGGAAGGATGCCAAGGGGAAGAAATATGTCCCGGCAAATGCCGATGCAGGCAGGACACATCTAAACAGGGAACTGGTCAGGTTTCCCGATGGCGTGTCCAACCGTACCGAGGCGATACAGCACCGCATCGACACCGCCGGGCTGCGCCGCAAGGTCGGCAAGAACCAGACAAAAGCCATCCGTGTCATCCTGACCGGGACACATGAGCAGATGATGAAGATTGCCAATGGCAGCAGACTGGACAGTTGGATTGATGCCAACCTCAAATGGCTAAAGGACACCTTCGGCGAAGAGAACCTTGTATCGTGCGTACTGCACATGGACGAGAAAACGCCGCACCTGCACGCCACCGTCGTTCCCATTGTAACCGGGGAGCGAGTCCGCAGGAAGCGGGAGGGCGAGAAGAAATATGAGACGAAATCCGGTCCCCGTTTGTCAGCGGATGATGTGATGCGGCGCACCAGGCTTCATGAATACCAGAACAGTTACGCAGCGGCCATGAAACCGTTCGGGTTGCAACGTGGGATTGTCGGCTCCACCGCCAAGCATCAGGCGAACTCGGAATACTACAGGCAGCAGGTAATTCGGTACGAGGAAGACATAGCCAAGTTGCAGGCCGATGTAGAGAAAGCGCAGGAGGGCAGGAACACCATACTCTCGTGGTTCGGCAAAGGTGACCTTGCCAAAGCGAAAAAGGAACTTGCGGACAAGGACGAAGAGATTGCCGGACTCAACAAGCGGCTCAAGGAACTTTTGGCAGAAAAGGCTCGGTTGCAGGAGCTGCATAAGTCGGAAATCGGGAAACTGAGGAACGGCTACCAGAAAGAGATAGAGGCAGCTATCCGCAGGGCTGAAACCGCCGAGCAGCAGTCAAAAGAGAAAGATGCCGTCATAGACAGACAGAGGAAGCGGATAGCCCAACTTGACCGAAATGCAAACCCTCAGCGTTACAGCCTTTCATCCGGTGCAGAACTGGTGCGCATCAATGTGTCCAACTACCGGAATCCGTCGCTCCATATCTGGACCAAGGTCGGAGAGGAACTCTTTGAGGACACAAAGTTCCAGATAGACTATGATGTGGCACAAAAGCATTTCAACGGACAGATCACGGACGAGGAATTTGTCAATGCCGTCTTCGAGCCGCAGGAACAGGTAAGCGGGAAGCAGGCCGAGCTGTTGGGAGCAGCTTTTACTCTTGCCGCCGGAGGACCGGCGGAGGTTCATGTTGGTACTGGTGGAGGCGGTTCTTCTTCTGAACTTCCGTGGAGAGATAAAGATAAATACTCCAAGAAACAAACAACCACAAGACGATGATTAAAGACATGTGAGGTATGGAATTAAAAAATAGAACCCATGGGAGCAAACAATTTGCAGAAAAGACAGGTATGTATCGAAAAATAATGCCTCTAAAACCTTTGTTTTTCAAAACAAAAGAGGTATCATATATCTAAAAAATGGTATATGGCTATATCCGTGTTTCCACAGACAAACAGACGGTGGAGAATCAACGCTTCGAGATAGAGCGTTTCTGTAAAAAAGAAGGTCTAACTATAGATGGATGGATTGAAGAAACTATCTCTGGTACTAAAAATTATAATAAACGAGCACTTGGTAAACTTTTGAATCGAATTGTCAAAGACGATTTGATAATTTGTACGGAGCTGTCTCGGCTTGGTCGTAATCTTTTTATGATAATGGAAATACTCAACATTTGCATGACCAAAGAGAGTCGCGTTTGGACTATTAAAGATAATTACCGTCTTGGCGATGATATTCAAAGTAAAGTTCTTGCCTTTGCTTTTGGATTGTCAGCAGAGATAGAACGTAATCTGATTTCTCAACGAACAAAAGAAGCCCTTGCTCGATTAAAAAAGGAAGGACATCCAGTCGGTAGAGGTCAAGGTCAACGCAATAAACAGTTGAACGCAAAATGTGTGGCTAAGCACAAATACATAGAGAGTCAAATGGAAAAAGGAATAAGTGTACCACAAATAGCTAAGAAATTGAGAATTGCAAGAGGAACCCTATATCGCTATTTAGCATACACTGGGCTAAGAACACCAACAAAATCAAGGAATGGCAGATGGGAGCGCGGTATCTATTAACCGTCCGTTTTTTGAAGACTAATTCCGGCAAGAAAGGAGAAGGCATGCCCGTTGTCCGTAATCCTCAATTCTATTTTAGGGAGGGTTTTTGTTGGAATAATCTTCTAAACCCCAATGCCCGATTATTAAAGGTTAAATTAAAAGGAGAATCGGTAAATGATGTGGGTTCTATGTCATTATATGCTATCGATCTCCTTTCAAATAAATTTATTGTTGCATTGCTTAATTCTAATGTGTTATTTGATTATTACCGAGAATTTATAAATTGTTCCGTTAATATACAAGTAAATGATATTAAGCAGCTTCCGATAATTATTCCCACTAAGGAATTTGCTTTTTTAATAGAATCTTTAGCTGATAAGGCGATTAAAAAGAAACAAAAATTGGTTGACAACGATTTAGAATTTATTGAAGAAGAGATAGAGGATTTAATAAAAACCCTCTACTCCATATAATGAACGAACCAACCTATTAAGTTCATACTGCTTTTCTCCCATAAGGAAATCATCCGTGGTTGCAACTTTCTTGAGGCTGATACAATCAGCAGCTAATTTTTGCAATGACTCAAATGTTTCCTTTTGGGGGATTATTATTGGGAGTTGTCTGGCGTCATTTATCTGAAAATGAGAGGTGTTATTGATGAAATTATCCACATACAAACTAATAAATTCAGAATTAATT
>ERZ894226.583-NODE-583-length-20219-cov-11.221137_pt1 | contig 20219 bp, 17 predicted proteins | sample MGYA00380294_ERZ894226 | MGnify/ENA primary metagenome ERZ894226 (study PRJEB32331, sample SAMN06328434) | human gut metagenome | biome: human gut microbiome; feature: stool | host: Homo sapiens | collected 2014-10-29 ... | reverse complement strand
CATTGTCACGGCTTCTCAGCATCAGACATTTCATCATGTGTTCCGGAGTCATAAGACCTGATTCCGTAAACTCTTCAAAGTAATTAATACTTTCAATATCACGGTAATCTTCCAGTTTGTCAAAGTAAATGTTTGTCATACCAAGCTCTTCACCCTGATATACATATGGCGTTCCCTGCATCATATGAATACAGGTCGCCAGCATTTTTGCGGAGGTTTCTCTGTATACCGGATTGTCATTTCCAAAACGGCTGACACTTCTCGGTTGATCATGATTACCTAAAAACAAACTGTTCCACGCCTTACCCTGAAGTTCTTCCTGCCATTTGATCATAATATTTTTGAACTCTTTGAAGTCATATTTTGCAGTCGTCCACTTTCCATAATCTCCGCATCCACTCTCCACATGCTCGAATTGGAATACCATGTTCAATTCATTTCGGTCATCACCTGCATATTTCTGTGCTTCTTCTATTGTGACTCCTGCGGTCTCACCGACTGTCATGATATCATATTTTGAAAGGACTTCTCGATTCATTTCCTGAAGGAATTCGTGGATCCTTGGACCATGTACACAATATGGTCCAAAGTCCCCATAAAGACCGTTATTCATTTCTCCGTCCGGAAATCTCTGATCTTTGGAAATCATACTGATAACATCCATTCGGAAGCCGTCAATTCCTTTTTCACACCAGAATTTCATCATGTCATAAACTTCCTGGCGTACTTTTTCATTTTCCCAATTGAGATCCGGTTGTTTTTTTGAAAACAGATGCAGATAATACATCTGAGTTTGCGGATCATATTCCCATGCAGAACCGCCAAATACTCCGCCCCAGTTATTAGGTTCTTTTCCGTTTACCGGGTCCTTCCAGATATAATAATCACGATATGGATTATCTTTTGATTTTCTGCTTTCAATAAACCAGTTATGTTCATCTGAAGTATGGTTGACTACGAGATCCATCAGAATCCTGATGGATCTTTTGTGTGCTTCACACAACAATTCCTCGTAATCCTCCATCGTTCCATATTCTTCATAAATTCTGCGGTAATCAGAAATATCGTAACCATTATCGTCCTGAGGTGATTCCAGCATCGGAGAAATCCACAACACATTTACCCCAAGTTCTTTAAGGTAATCCAGTTTCTGTATGATTCCTCTGATATCTCCCACACCATCACCGTTACTGTCTTTAAAACTCTTTGGATATATCTGATATACTACACTTTCTTTCCACCATTTTTTCTCCATGCCAAATCTCCTCGTTTATAATTGTTTAGTATTATTTAACCGCTCCTGTAACAACACTATTCATGATACCCCATACATCTTAGCAAAATCAAGAGGTTTCTCGCGAAACTATAAAAGACAACAAAGTTTATTTCCTGCTTTTATACAGTCTGCACAAAAACAACCAGACCATTCCATTCCACCGGCTTACCTGTATACATGCAAAGTCGAAAAAAGGATCCTGTCATTCCCTGACAGAATCCCTCTTTACCAGATAGACTGGATTTTTTATATTTAATTCGTCCAGCGTCTCTCCCTGAATTAATTTCAGCAGACGTTTCAGCGCTACATGCGCCTTTTGCGGAACATCCTGATGAACCGTTGTCAGTTTCGGTCGAACCATACTTGCGTAGACACTGTCATCATATCCTGTAACAGAAATCTGATCCGGAACCATGATGCCTTCATCAAAAAAGAAATTTATCGCTTCCATTGCATTATAATCTGAGGAAAATGCAAGTGCCTTTGCTTCTAAAAAACGTGGGAGAAGCTCTCTGTATTTTCTGAGACGCAATCTTTTTTCACCCGGAATAATTATATATCGGGAACGACTGCAGAATCCCCCTGGTTTTTCCATCGCCTGTTTGAATCCCATCCACCGATAGTAATCACTGTCTCTCTCCGTTTCCGCAACAAACAATGCTTTCTTATATCCACAGGAATACAGGTATTCTCCGATTTGATACCCTCCCGAATAATCATCTATACCGACATTCTGGAATGTATAAGCACCTTCCGGATAAGCATCGATCAGAATCATTTTCTTGTTTAATCTGCGCGAAAGACTGCGATACTGTTCTTCATTGTAGCCAAGGATAAGCAATCCCTCTACATTCCATTTTGAGGCAATATCCACTACATTCTGAATACTTTCACCGCCAATAAGCATAACATAATATCCATTTTCTTCCGTTTCCATCTGAATCGTTCCGATCAGTTCTCCCACAAATGGATCCTGAAGTGACTGCATACCATGGGCATAAGAAAATCCGAGTACTACACCTATAATTCTGGAACCATGGCCGGAAAGCATCACGGAACCCATATGCGGAACATAGTTCTGTTCTTTAAGAATAGTCGTGATTTTATCAATCGTTTTCTGGGAAACTCTTTTGGTATTGCCATTTATAACATTAGATACCGTAGTACGGCTGACACCTGCCATTTCTGCAATATCCTGAAGCCGAATCATAAAATCTTCCTCCTTGTCTTTACAACATCACCTTATGATATGCACATCCTATCTTTTCCAGCATTTCCATCTCCCGCTTCTGACAGCTGAATATAATTATCTGCCGCTTACTGTCTTTCAGCCAGCGAAGGGTCTGCGCAAGTCTACTGTCGTCATAATAGCCGAATGCATCATCCAGGATCACCGGGCATTCTTCCTCGTGGAGAATTTTTGTTGCGGCCATCCGGATTGCAAAATAAATCTGTTCCAGAGTTCCACGGCTTACCTGATCCATGGATATCTTTTTCCCATTACTCATAAGCTGCACATGCAGATTTTCGTCTACCCAGAGTTTGTTATATTTTCCATCTGTGATGGCATCCATGATTGCAGATACTTCTGTATTCATAAGATCGCTTGTCCGGCTCTGCATCTGTGCGGCAAGTCTGGTCAACTGTTCCATAGCAAGTTCAACACCCTGCTTGTTTTTTAATCGCTCTATCTCTTCACTGTTCATCTTATCGAACTCGCCGACTCGTTCCTGCAGATTTTCATACAACACTTCTTTTTCATGATAGGTTTCCTGTACTTTTGCAAGCTTTCCTTTCTGCCTCTCATAATCTGCCTTGAGAGAAATGCCCTGTTCTTTTATCTCCTGTAATCTGGCTTTCTTTTTCTTCTTTCCATCTTTCAGACAATTCCAGACATACAGCCCTTCAGCCAGTGCCACCACGATTGCCACAAGAAAATTCCACGGCTTATGAAAAAGCAGAAAAGTCACAAAAAATGCCCCCAGCATACTCACTGCCTCCAGTGGATGAATCCTCCACCCGGCAAAATATCCTGCTGCCTCTTCCCGTTTCTTCCGCTTTTTATCTTCATTTACCCAGCTTTCCCATTCTCTGCGTTTCTCTTCACAGCTTCTTTTCAGCTGTTCCGCTTCATTTTCTAACTGATGCAGATCCCGCCAGACATAGGATGCCTCCATCTCTGCCCGCTCTTTCTTTTCGCTGATCAGCTGCCTCTTTTCACGTTCTTCTTTTTCCAGCTCTTTCTTCCGCTCTTTTAAAAGGGCAAGCGCCCCTTCGAGATCAATCTCGCTGTTCCCGGTTGCATAATAATTTGCCGCATAATTCTTCAGCTCCGCCGCCAGTATTTCTCCGGTCTGTACCCGGAGCTGTCCTATCGAAACTGTATTTTCATAGTCACTTTCTGTCATACCACCTAACAGAATTTCCAGATCCCCATGCTCAAGTGACAATTCTTCTCCATCATCTTCACAAATCAGAGAGCCGCCTTTCGCATACCGATCGAAATTCCGTTCCAGGCGAAATCTCCGGTCACCACAGGTAAACCGCAGGATTCCCGCATAAAAGTTTGGATTCTCCCAAGGCTCATAGGTACGGAATGTATCTGTTGCGGCAGCACGTCCGCGCTTTCTTTCCATTCCAAAAAGCATTCCCTTCAGAAAGGTATGCAGCGTTGTTTTTCCCGATTCGTTTTCTCCGTAAATAATATTGATCCCATCCGTAAGCAGGATCTGCTTATTCGTGAACTTACCGAAATTCTTCAGGATCAGTTCCGTTATCTTCATAATTTGCTCCCCTTTGCCTCCAGCATTGCCTGTACTCCCTCAGCCAATGCAATTGCCTCCACACTGTCATCCTTTGCTTCTGCAAAACTTTCTATGTACCAGCCCAGAAGATTTCCTGCATTTTGTTTTTTCAACTTTTCATAATCATATGCCGGCTTTGTTTCATCCAGGATTTCGACAATATTTCCATAGGAATCCATCCGGTCGGTATCATAGATCATATCCGGATCCCGAAATCCCCGCAGAATGATTTTATAAATGTTCTGTATACCTCTTTCCCGTATGGCAAGGGAAATTTTTTCTTTCATTTCCCGTCCGGTCATCTCTCTTCCTGCTTCTACTTCCATATGCACATATTCTCTGGATGCAAAAGGAATAAATTCCGTCCGGGTTCTTCCATTTTTAATCTCCCCTTTGATATAACCATGCTTCCCGGTGTCATTTTTATCTGTAGGCTCTAGGGATCCTGCGTAATACATCCGATCCTTTGCAAGCTCTGCCGGAAGATGAATGTGCCCAAGAGCAATATAATCATATCCCAGCTTCAGTAATTCGTTCTTTCGGAACGGGATATGCTTTTCATCGCCACCATGGGCCAGAAGGATGGATGCGGATCCTCTTTTTTCCGGAAGAATTTTCTCATAAAGCGGTTCTGTGATCTCCCGTTCCTCATAGCTGAGTCCGTATATGCGGACCCCAAGCTCTTTAAATTCCATACAGGCAGGTTTCTGAGACAAAAACATGTGCACCGGTCCCTGCCATTTATAATTCCGGTAATAGGACGTACTTTTCAGGTAATCATGGTTGCCCGCCATCAGCACGACCTGTGTATGTGTCAGTCTGGAAAATAAATAATCCAGTTCCTTCAGCTCTCTTAAAAGCGGCTGTCTGTGAAACAGATCCCCTGCGATCAGAAGAAGATCTGTCTGTTCTTCTTCACAGATATTTAAAAGACGTTCAAAGCTATTCCACAGTTCTTCCGGTCGCTTTGCGGTGTAAGAACTTCCTGCGTCCGGTTCTGCCCCCAGATGAATGTCCGCTGTGTGTATGAATTTCATTACTTTCTACTCCTCCTTTAAGGGGAAGTGTCACGATAAAACGTGTCTTTCCCCCACTGCTCTCGGCAATGATCTGTCCCTTGTGCAGCTCTACAATCTCTTTTGCAATGGCAAGCCCCAGTCCTGCTCCTCCGGTACTGCTGGATCTCGACGCATCCGCGCGATAAAATTTATCAAAGATCCTCTTCAGGCTCTCTTCAGGTATCGTATCTCCTTCATTTTCAAAACAGATTCTTACCTGGTTCTCCTCCTTGGCAGCCTGGATCAGAAGCACACTTTTCTCCCGGCAGTATGCTATGGCATTTCGCAGAATATTATCAAAAACCCTGGCAAGCTTATCCGGATCTCCCTCGATCAGGATCTCTTCCTCTGCTTCCACCTTGCAGGTCAGCATCTTCTCCTGAAGTACCCCATAGAGTTCGTCTGCAATCTGTTCCAGCATCATGGTCAGATCAATATCCACCTTATCCAGTTCAATATCCTGCAGATTCAACTTTATACTTTCAAAAAACTCTTTCAAAAGATCCCCCAGTCGATTCGCCTTCTCCAGAGATATCTGCGTATATTTGGCGCGCTCCTCTGCCGGCATCTCCGGATGAGAATCCAGCATACTCAGATACGCCACCACAGAAGTAAGCGGTGTTTTTAAATCATGTGCCAGAAAAAGCAGGACATCATTTTTCCTCTGCTCAAGCTTTTCTGCCTCTTCCTCCTGGCTCCTTAATGTCTCTTTAATCTCATTGAGACGATCCTCGATTGGTTTTAACTCCGTAATCAGCCGGATTGGCTGGTCAGACGCTGAAATAATATTTTCAATCCCATCTTCTACCTGTTCCAGATAACGCGTCATTTTTGAAAGTGCCACATAAAAAAACAACGAAAATAAAAGTAAAAAACCGAGGATCATAAAGAACACTTTATTATTGCCGATCCACTGCCAATACAAAGATGTTGCGGTCTCTTCACTCACATGAAAAGCTTCCAATATTCGCAAAAAGCCATTGGCAAAGCTGTCATTATAAATACCATCGATAAAATACTCCAGAATAAATCTGCCAACCAGCACCGTCAGGGCCGTAATAAAAACCGTCTGAAGCAATATGCTCAGTTTTAATTTTCTGTAATTATTCTTCAATTTTGTATCCCACTCCCCAGACAGTCTTGATAAGATCTGATTTTCCAGTCGGTTTACTCAATTTCTCACGCAGATGCCGGATATGTACCATCACCGTATTGTTGCTGTTCTTCAGATACTCTTCATGCCAGACCTCTTCAAATAATCTTTGTGAGCTGATCACCTTTCCGCGATTCTCACAAAGAATCCACAGAATCTCAAATTCCGTCGGTGTCAGCGGAAGAGACTGCTCATTATAGATGCATTCATGGGATTCTTTATTTAACAAGAGTCCTGCAAAATCAATGATATTCTCAGAATCACTTTTCTTACCATCGTTGTACTGCGTGTATCTGCGCATCTGTGCTTTCACTCTCGCTACCAGCTCCAGCGGGTTGAATGGTTTCGGAATATAGTCGTCAGCCCCCATCGTAAGCCCGGTGATCTTGTCCCGGTACTCCGTCTTCGCGGTCAACATAATCACCGGAAATGTGTATTTCTCACGGATCTTTCTCAGAATCGTGAAACCGTCAATATCCGGCAGCATCACATCCAGGATCGCCAGATCCACATTTGTCTTCTCAATACATTCCAATGCTTCCTGCCCTGTGTAAAATTTCAAAACATGGTATTCATTTTGCAGATATAATTCTACGACATCCGCAATTTCTTTTTCATCATCTACAACTAAAATATTCATATTTCACTTTTCCTTTCCGTATATAGAAAGATTTGCGTATAAAACAGCAGACCGGAAAACACACCCTTTTGATGCAGTTCCCGGTCCCCTTTTTCTTCATTCTTCTTTTTTACAGTTCGCAGTTATTCACAGTTCTTGGGAACGGAATTACGTCACGAATGTTGGACATTCCTGTAAGATACATGATGCATCTCTCAAATCCAAGTCCGAATCCTGCATGTCTTGTAGATCCGTACTTTCTCAGATCCAGATAGAATCCGTAATCTTCTTCCTTAAGTCCAAGCTCTTTCATTCTTGCAACAAGCTTATCGTAGTCGTCCTCTCTCTGGCTTCCTCCGATGATCTCACCGATTCCAGGAACCAGACAGTCAACTGCTGCTACGGTCTTGTTATCATCATTCATCTTCATGTAAAAAGCTTTGATCTCCTTCGGATAATCGGTAACGAATACCGGACGTTTGTAGATCTCTTCTGTCAGATAACGTTCATGCTCTGTCTGCAGATCTGCTCCCCATGATACTTTGTATTCAAATTTGTCATTGTGCTTTTCAAGGATTTCGATTGCTTCTGTATAAGTAACTCTTGCGAAATCGGAATTTACAACGTTATTCAGACGGTCGATCAGTCCTTTGTCTACGAAAGAATTGAAGAAATTCATCTCTTCCGGTGCGTTTTCCATCACATAACGGATGACATATTTCAGCATGCTCTCTGCAAGGATCATATCATCTTCCAGATCTGCAAATGCGATTTCCGGCTCGATCATCCAGAACTCTGCGGCATGACGTGTGGTGTTGGAATTCTCCGCACGGAATGTCGGTCCGAATGTGTAAATGTCGCGGAATGCCTGTGCATAAGTTTCACCGTTCAGCTGTCCGCTTACGGTAAGGTTTGTCTCTTTTCCGAAGAAATCTTTTGAATAGTCCACGCTTCCGTCTGCGTTCTTCGGTACATTGTTCAGATCCATAGTTGTTACCTGGAACATCTCTCCTGCACCCTCACAGTCACTTCCTGTGATCAGCGGTGTGTGTACATATACAAATCCTCTCTCCTGAAAAAATTTGTGGATCGCATATGCGGTCAGGGAACGAACTCTGAATACTGCCTGGAAAGTATTAGTTCTCGGGCGGAGATGTGCGATACTTCTTAAATACTCAAAGCTGTGGCGCTTTTTCTGAAGCGGGTAATCCGGTGCAGACGCACCTTCTACTGTAACCTCTGTTGCCTGGATCTCAAATGGCTGCTTTGCCTGTGGTGTTGCAACGAGTGTTCCTTTTACAATGATCGCTGCACCTACGTTTAATTTTGAGATCTCTTCAAAGTTGTCCATGGTATCATGATATACAACCTGAAGGGTCTCAAAGAAAGATCCATCATTTACCACGATAAATCCGAATGCCTTGGAATCACGGATACTGCGCACCCATCCCCCAACGGTAATCTCTTTATCCAGATATTCCTCTCTGTTTCTATATAACTCTCTTACTGTTACCAAATCCATTTGTCTTGTTCCTCCGTATAACTCTCTTACATACTACTGCAATATGTCCAGTATACCATTAAAATTCTACAGTTGCAACGCCGTAAAGTGCATCTGTCCCCTGTATTTTGCCCACTTTTTATAAAATTCAGCTCCTCATGTTTCTCTTCATTCTCGATTCCTTAATCCATAGTTCATTTTTCCTTAAGAAATTTTCTTTTTCTTTTATGATATAGACATATTTTGAACACAATTTATCTGTATACTAAGAGTCAGATAGTTGATAAACAACTATCTCCCCCCTCATAAAGTAAGCGCAATCGGGTTACCCCGATTGCCGCACTTTACTCTCATTCCTTTAGAAATTAAATAAAAAGCACAGGAAAACCCGCTGGTCGAAAGATCAGCGGGTTTTCTCGTTGTCACACATTCATCAGCTGTTTAACATCCAGCTCTGATAATCAAGTCCCCAATTCAGATATATCTCATTGGAATGATAGGTGCGAATATCCAGCCGGATATCCGGATTCTTCTCCATATATTTTTGAAAAAAAGAGACAAATGTATAATTATTTACCGCATCCACACTTGCTATCGTCAAGATCTGGATATTCTCAATCGTTTTCAAATGCTGAATCCTCAATGATATCGTTGACTGTGAAACATACAGATGCTTTGCAGCGGCAGAAATACTTCCATAAGTGATATTGAAATCGCAGCAATTAAAAAAATGGATACCACAAGCATTTCTGATGCAATGGATAAACTCGGAATCCCATGTGGAGTATTCGGAATCCAGGCAGTTGTCACCAGAAACAAAATCTGTGGCGAAGCTTTTACCGTTCACTATATCCCGCGCGGTGTTGAAAAGGCGAGATTTCTTCTTCGTCAAAATCCGGAAGAAACTTTTCGGATAAGCTTCTTCCGGATTTCAGAATTTAAAATGAGGGCTATCTTCTTAATTATTCGACGACTGCAATAATTTCCACTTCAACCAGAACGCTCTTTGGCAGCTGTTTAACAGCAACGCAGGAACGTGCCGGTTTGCTGGTAAAATACTTTTCATAAATTCCGTTAAATGTACCGAAATCAGCCATGTCTGCGATAAAACATGTAGTCTTTACTACATTTTCAAAATTTGTACCTGCTTCCTCTAAGATCGCTGAAATATTTTTCATTACCTGCTCTGTCTGTTCTGCGATCTCAGTTCCTACAACTTCTCCTGACTGCGGGCAAAGCGGGATCTGTCCTGATGCATAAAGCATTCCGTTTACTACTTTTGCCTGGGAATAAGGCCCGATTGCGGCCGGTGCTTTTGGTGTTGAGATTGTTTTCATGATTAAATTCCTCCTGTTATGGTATTTTCTATTTCAAAAAGCTTCTGAATCGCCTTTTGATTTTTCGCTCTATATTATTTTTGTTCATCTAACGCAAATATATCACGTTATTTTTGTTTAGTCAATGTATTTTTGTTCATTTATTATATTATTTTTTTTGTAAAAACTAAATTTCTGTTGATTCAATAACAATATACGTTATAATGAGCGATAGAAGCATTTTCATCTGTTTATATTAATAAAAACATACTATTGGGGTTTACAAAACACAAACCGACAAGAAAGGTACTCACATGAATACAGGAAATATCACACTGACACCTGCCGATAAACAAATCTTGAACTCTTACTGTCATCTATTGGATGGACTTTCCTCTTATCTTGGGGATGGCTATGAAATGGTTCTCCACAGTCTTGAAGACTATGAGCATTCTGCGATCAAAGTCATCAACGGGTATCATACCGACAGGACAGAAGGTGCACCGATCACAAATATGGCACTTTCTCTTCTGGCACAAATGCATGATGGTAATACCGCTGAAAATGGTATTACCTATTTATCAAAAAACGCAAAAAATGAGCCGTTGAAATCTACAACTCTCCCAATCCGTGGAGAGCACAACCGTATCATCGGTCTTTTGTGTATCAATTTTTATCTGAATACACCGTTTTCCGATATCCTGCAGACATTCCAGCCCGCTTCCTATAATACGCCTGGTTCTCCTGCCACCGAGATCCATGAAAACTTTTCGCAGACTACAGGTGATCTTTTAGAAGAAACAATCCAGAAAACCCGTCAGGAAGTTCTCATGGATTCATCTGTTTCCAGTTCTAATAAAAACAAAGAAATCATCCGCCTCCTGTACCAGCAAGGTATTTTCAACTTGAAAGATTCCGTACAGATTACCTCCCAGGAGCTGAATCTGAGCAAAAATACCGTTTATCTGCATCTGCGCAATCTTGAAAAAGGAAATTAAATCAAAAAGAACTATAAAAGTGTGCTGACCATTTTTTATCATAGTCACACACCTTTGCAGTTCTTTTTATTGATTCTTATTTATCTATAATCCTACTCTTCGACATCCTGCACATCATAATACTTGATTAGCGCCTGTGTCCCAAGCTCTCCAAGCCCTTCCTGTGCCAGCTCTTCATAATTTGACAATACCAAGCTAAGCACTTCAAGACTCAGTCCACTCATATTCGCCTCAGTCAGCGCGAGTTTCATATCCTTGATAAAATGCTTCATAAAGAATCCCGGTGCATAATCTCCGGCAATGATCTTCGGTCCGAATGCATCCAACTGTTTGCTTCCTGCTGCCCCGGTAGAAACAGAATTAAAAAGCACATCTAAGTCTAGCCCCTTCGCCTGTGCATAAGAAAATGCCTCGCATACTCCGCTTAAAGCACCGGCGATCATAATCTGATTAGCAAGCTTTGCATGCTGTCCACATCCGGCTTTTCCCTGATAATTGATGTTTGTTCCCATTGCTTTGAAAAGCTCCATACAAGCTTCATAATCTTCTTTCTCGCCGCCGACAAGGATGGATAATGTAGCGTTTTTTGCTCCGGTATCCCCACCTGTTACAGGCGCATCCAGCACATGGAATCCTTTTTCTGTGCCCTCTTTTGAAATCTTTTCTGCAAGCATCGGGCTTGTAGTTGTCATATCGATCAGATAGGTTCCCGGATCTGCATTTTCCAGAATACCGCCTTCATCAAAATAGACCTCTTCCACATCTCTCGGAAAACCAACGATAGTGATCACAGCATCACATCCCGGTACACATTCCCTGATAGACTCATGGAATATTGCGCCCTCACTGATCACATCTTCAACCTTTGATCTGGTTCTTGCATAGATATGCAGCTCATACCCTGCTTTCATAAGGTTGCGCACCATGGATTTTCCCATGATGCCAACACCGATAAATCCAATTTTTTTCATAGTGAACTCCTCTACTTTGGGCTTACAATCTTTCCTGCCACCGCGCAGCTTGCCGCTGTTCTCGGAGATGCCAGATAAATCTCGACCTTAGAAGTTCCCATACGTCCAAGGAAGTTACGGTTATTGGTTGCAACCACACGTTCTCCGTCTGACAGGATTCCTCCGGTACGTCCACAGCAAAGTCCACATCCCGGATGAGTAATGATTGCACCGGCTTCAGATAAAGTCTTCAGAATTCCCATATCTGCTGCCTGTTTGTAGATCTTACGGCTCGCCGGAGTCACGATCAGTTTTACAAAATCCGCAACTTTTTTGCCCTTTAACACTTCTGCTGCTGCCTGAAGATCCTCCAGACGTCCGTTTGTGCAAGAGCCGATAAATACCTGATCGATCTCGGTTCCTTCTACCTCGGATACATTTCTGATTTTGTCAACCTGTGACGGAAGGGCCATAACCGGTACAAAGTCCTCTGCTTTATAAGTGATCGTTCTCATATAAGTTGCATCCGGATCACCAACCAGACTCTTCTGATAATCATTTAATTCAATATTGCAATACTCGGCAGTTTTCTCATCCGGTGTGAAAAGTGCGCATTTTGCTCCTGCTTCGATTGCCATGTTTGCCATTGTCATACGGCTTGCAACTGTCATATTTTCAATGGTGCTTCCGGCAAATTCAAGTGCTCTGTAAGTCGCACCGTCTGCTCTCAAATCACCGATCAGTCGTAAGATGATATCCTTTGACATGACATTTTCCGGAAGTTCACCATCGATCACAACTTTGATCGTCTCCGGTACCTTGATCCACATCGTTCCGGTTCCAAGGATACTTGCCATCTCGGTATAACCGATACCAGATGAAAATGCTCCAACACAACCATAAGTTGTGGTATGGCTGTCGGTTCCGAATGCGATATCACCCGGTTTAACATAGCCAGCCTCTGTCATCAGCTGATGGCAGATTCCGTCACTTCTGTGTACATGTGTAAGTCCGTATTTATCTGCAAATGTATCTCCGGTACGAAAATGTCTGGTATCATCCTGCTGACTTGCCGGAACCAGATGATCATAGATCAGAACAACCTTGTCCGGATCATGCAGTTTCGTAAATCCCATTTCTTCAAATTTTTCTGCCACAAAGGGGATGAAAATATCATGGATCATCACGCGGTCAACGTTAACCGTCACAATGTCTCCCGGCTTTACGGCTTTTCCTGTATTGTGTCTGATAATTTTTTCAATAATCGTCTCGCCCATTTTCTTCTCCTTTCCGGTTAATCCAGTCCATTCAGCTTGCGCATGGCTTTTACCAGACCGCCAGCCTGAATAATGCTCATCAGATTCTCCGGCAGAGAAGCAATCGGATATTCCTTGCCATTATAATCCACATGCTCATTCATCACTACCGTGATCTCGTCGCCCTCTTTCATATCATCATAAAGATCCGGCTGTTCAATCAGAAGAAGTCCGTTGTTGATCGAATTACGGAAAAAGATCCTTGCAAATGATTTGGCGATCACACACTGCACACCCATTGCCTTGATGATCTCCGGTGCCTGTTCTCTTGACGAACCGCAACCAAAGTTCTTTCCTGCTACAATGATATCCCCCTTCTGGATCTGTCCGGCAAGTTCCGGACGAAGAGGAGAAAAGCCATACTGCTTCATATCATCGATTGTCTTGAGTGCAAGGTATTCAGTTGGAATGATGATATCGGTATCAATGTCATCTCCAAGAACCCATACACGTCCTGTAAATTTATCCATCTTATGTCACCTCGTCAAACGTAATTTCGTCTCTTACACATCACTTGCCAGTGCAATTTCTCCGGCAATGGCAGATGCTGTAACGGTTGCAGCCGATCCAAGATATACCTTGGAACTCGGATGTCCTGCACGTCCCTTAAAGTTGCGGGTTCCTGTACTGATCAGGACTTCATTTTCACCGATTACGCCCTGGCAGCTTCCCCAGCATACACTACAGTTCGGGTTCATCACAATCGCACCTGCATCCATGAAGATGTCGATCAGTCCTTCTTCCAGAGCCTGTCTGTAAATAGTCTGACTTGCCGGAACAACAAGGAATCTTACTTTTTCAGATACTTTCTTTCCTTTAATAACCTGTGCGCCTACACGGAGATCTTCGATACGTCCGTTGTTGCAGGATCCAAGGAATGCCTCATCAATCTTGATACCGCGCACGTCTTTTGCCGGCGCAAGATTGTCTACAAAATCCGGTTTTGCAACAACCGGCTCTACCTTGGATAAGTCAAATGTATATTCTCTTACATAATGCGCATCCGGATCGCTGTGATATACAGCCTTTGGCTCGCGTCCATGCTCTTTTAAATATTCCATTGCCACATCATCAACTTCAAAAATACCGGTCTTAGCTCCGGCTTCTACTGCCATATTGCAAAGTGCGATACGGTCACTGATTGTCAGAGTCTTCGCGCCCTCTCCGGTAAATTCCATCACCTGATAGTTACATCCGTTGGCCCCGACTTCACCGATGATGGTGAGGATCAGATCTCTCGCATATACACCTTCCGGCAGCTTTCCAACCAAGTTGAATTTCACAGTCTCCGGTACCATTACCCAGGAAGTTCCTGTTACCATACCGTAAAGGAAGTCTGTACATCCAACACCGGTTCCGAATGCACCAAGTGCACCGTAAGAACAGGTATGGCTGTCTGCACCAAAGATCAGTTCTCCCGGACGAACATAATTTTCCATCATAATCTGGTGGCATACACCTTTCCCTTCCCAGAAATCAATGTGGTTTGCCTTTGCAAAATCACGCATCTTCTTCTGGGATGCGGCTGTCTTTGGACAGTCAGACGGTACGTTATGATCTACGATAAATACCAGCTTGCTTGTATCTGCAATATGTGGATTTTTTAATTTATTATTATACATATCAACGGTAAGATGTGTAGTTCCGTCATTACTCATCAGACGATCCAGTTCTACTGTATGGATGTCACCCGGCTTTACGCTTTCCACACCGGCTGCCGCTGCAATGATCTTTTCAGCAATTGTCATTCCCATCGTCTATTCCTCCTCACGGTTCAGAGACGCAATAAGTCCGCCCTGATTCAAAATATTCTGCATATATTCCGGCAGTTTTGTGCAGGAATAAACCTTTCCATTTGCCTCAGCGGTTCCTTCCAGCATATGAAGCTCCATCTGATCTCCGGTCTTTACTTCATCCGGAAGGTCTTTACAGACAATAGCAGGAAGTCCGATATTGATAGCATTTCTATAAAAAATTCTTGCAAATGATTTTGCGATAACAGCTTTTACACCTAACGCTTTTAACACACCCGGAGCCTGCTCTCTGGAAGATCCACATCCAAAGTTCTCTCCTCCGACCACGAAATCTCCCGGTTTTACCTTCTGTGCAAAATCCGGATCCAGAGATTCAAATGCGTGGCTCTTCATCTCCTCAAGATTCGGCAGCAACAGATACTGGGATGCGATGATCTGGTCTGTATCCAGATCGTTATGAAATTTAAAAATAGTCCCTTTTTCCATAAAGCATATTCCTTTCTGTATACACATGATTCCTTTATTTTAAGGCTTTTCCGGCATTTCCGCAAGGGAATATTTTAACAGGCTAACGTTGTACTTTATTCAATTCCTATTTTTCATAGGTTCCCTTGCAAATGATTTTTTCTTTTTGCATAAAGATTTTTCCACCTGCAATATAACTGTCAAGCTTCAGGTCATTGTCCCACAAAAGCAGATCTGCATCGGCTCCTTTTTGTATTGTCCCTTTCTTACCCTGCAATCCCAGTGCCTCCGCTACATGTGATGTCATATATGGAAGTGCATCTTCCAGCTTCATATCAAGCTCATGTACCATATACAGAAGTTCTTCCCGCAGCGCATCTACTGAGGAAACACCGATTTCCAACAGGCTTCCGTCTTCTCTGTATTTTGACCAGCTTCCGTGTCCGTCGGAGCTGATGGTAATATGCTCTGTCGGGATTCCCTTTTCTTTTGCTTCTAAAATGCATCCGCCCGGACAAAAGTCCTCACTGATGCCACAGGTGAGATCGATGTATCCACCCTTTTCAAGCAACTGATAGCCCTCTTCCAGAAGACCTTTTCTGCGGTTCACATGAGTCGGGCGGAAAATCTTGATTGGAATCATACTCTTTTCCAAAGCTTCAAACACCGGCGACAATCCAGCATCTGCATCTCCCATATGAAGCACCACGATTCCAGGTTTTCCGCTTAACATACCTGCCGTTCTGGTCTTGCTCGCAAGCTGGATCAGTTCACTTTCCGTCACATTCGGTGCCCGATGATCTGAAATGGCAAGTTTCACGCCAAGTACTTTTTCAACAAACATAATATCCCGATCTACCTCTCCGGTAATAGTCGGACTTGGATATCCATATGCACCGGTAAGCATATACGCACTTACCCCTTCTTCGCATAAAGCCTGTACTTTTGCGTAAAGATTTTCAACACTCCTTGTAAGTCCGTCCGTTCCAAGAAGTCCTACAACCGTTGTAATTCCGCCTTTTACCAGTTCTGACAGCTGAAGTTCCGGTGTACGGGTATGAAAGCTTCCTTCCCCACCGCCTCCGGTAACATGAACATGCTGATCAATAAACCCCGGTGTAAGAATTCTTTCCTCTGCATCAATAACTTCACATGCGATCGGAAAATCCTCGATCTTATCTTCAATACATTCAATTTTTCCCCCACATACTAAAAGATCCTTTTTTCCAACATACTCCGGTGCATAAACTTTTGCATTTTTAATAAGTAACATTTTCTTTCCTCCTCTTTATGACATTCTTTTATTTTCATACATTAATTTGTCTGCCTGATGAATTGCCTCTTAATTTTCTCTTTCTATATTATCCTGCTTCTTCAGCAATTCCAAAAGCTCTTTTTCAGGAAGCGGCTTGGAAAAATAATAGCCCTGAATCATCTCGACTCCCCAGCTGCTGATCTGTTCCATTTCTTCCTGTGTTTCCACCCCTTCGGAAACAATATGATAATTCATTTTATGAAATGTTTCTACAACACTTTCATAGAAAATTGCCCGTTTCCCATCCCTGCAAATATCAAAAAGCAGAGATCTGTCAACCTTGATCACAGAAAACGGAAGCCTCATTACCGTATTCAGATTCGCATATCCGGAACCAAAATCATCCAGACACAAACCAATGCCAGCGTCCGTAAATTCCTCCGCAACTCTTCTTAGACCCGCATTGCATTCAGTCGCAACCGTTTCCGTGATTTCAAACTGTATCCAGTTATGTGGAATCTTATAAGCATCCATAATCCGGATAAAATGTCTGCTACAGTCATTTCTCATCAGATCCAGAGAAGACAGGTTCACTTTTACATTCAGAAGATGCCTCATCAGGTATCGGTTTTCTCCTAAAAATCTGCAGACACGACTAAACTGTAGATCTGTGATCTGTTCGATCATATGATTTTTTTCTGCAATCTGAATAAATACATCTGGTGCGATCCAGCCAAGCTCCGGATGCTGAAGGCGACTTAGCGCTTCCAGTGTGATAAAGCATTTTTTCCGTGTAGAGTAAACCGGCTGATAGTATATCTCGAACAGATCCTCTGTAATCGCCTTATGCAAATACTGTTCTACCCGTTTATTATAAAGGAAACCATTCATCGTCTGATAATCATCCTGTATCACCTCTGTCAGACCATTTTTCGCAGATAAGGCTTCCAGATATTCAGCATATTCTAGAATAAGCCCGCTGTCTCCGAGTTTCTGCGCATTCATGATCCCGCTTATAATCACAGGCATCGTAATAATTTTATTGTTGACATTCAGCTTACTGTTTCCATCAAACATTCTCTTCAGCTGCGTAAGATAATATTCATATTCTTCAAGTGAACCGGTAAGTATCATAAAACTCTTTCCCGTTGTACGAAATGCTTTTTTCCCGCACTGATCAGCTCATTGCTTTTTCTGACCAGATACAGATGATTATATAATCCGGTAAGTGTATCGATATTTGCATGAGGATTGTTGATCGTAATAAATAGTACCAGAATTCCCAGACTCATACCAAACCCTGTTGTAAGAAGCGGATGATATAAAAGCTGGATCACCACTCCCGCACCGGATATCAACAGGATTTCCAACAGACTCTTCACTTTTTGATAGCCCAGTTTTTTCCGCCATATGACAATAAGGATCAAGGCTGCTGCCATATGACAAAGTGCACTGTAATACATCAGCATATACCATGGACCTTTCATATAGCCTGCCGGTATATCAAAATAAAACAGCTTTTCCGTGAACGGGTTTGTCAGAATCATCCCCATCAGAATGAATGTCGGCACACCTGATAAAAACATCTTTTTTGCCGAAATGATCTTATTATCATGTAATGTCTGAATATAACAGATCACCGTAAACGGCAGCAATGCCTGAAGCAGATAAAAGATCGTTGTTGCAAGCATTGCAGCAATTTCACAATTACTATTTGGAAAAGAAATATAATAATTACTGGCAAGTTCCGCAACCACATCTAAAATACCGATGATGGCAAAGAAAAGGAATACCTGATTATTCAGATCCTCTGCTCTTTTCTGTCCCAGAAAATACCATAAAACCAGCAACAATATAACCATTGCCGCAATAAGAAAATCTATATTATAAGTCATATTTATCCTCCGCCGGTTTTATTTATTTGAACAAAGCATATCGTCTGCCTGCTGTTCCAGAACACTCCTTTCTGCACTCTGGATGCTTCTTGCCGTTCGGATAACCGTTTCATCACCCATCTGTCTTCCAGACATATCATTAATCTTCTTCAGTTCTGCAATTTTCACAAACAACAATAATACATTTTCAAGTAAAATCGCACCCTCCTGGATCTCTTCAAGATACATCTCAAATGATTTCCGGTTTTTCATATCTGTCATCCGGTCTTCCAAGGACATTCTCCTATAAACCTCCTGTTCCAGGCAAAACTGAATGTTGTTGGATACTTTACAAAGCAATCCCCAAAACAAAACAGCAATATAAAGAAGAATGCCAAACTGGAAAATAGATTCATACCAGTAAATGGATAATACCCAGTACAGTACCAGTGCGATTACACCGCTTATCCCTAATACACCAAATGCCTTTAGACAGAGATTTACTTCCTTCTCCTGCGTTTTCCGATACTCTTTCCACAAAAGAAGAATCATAGACACAACCCCCGTAAATAATAAAAGATGTGTGATAAATAACATGTCTATAAAAGGAATCCTAAACAGAAAATACAAGAATCCCTGTAAAACAGCATTTGCATAAAGAAGAAAAATCCAGACCTGCGGTATCCATCTTACACTTTCACTCACTGTATTTTGTACAAATAACAGCATGGGAACAGGCATCGTCATAAACGCATAAAAGGATATCAGTGTTCCTGCTGCGTTCTGACTTCCATACATCTGATAAATCCCTGAATCAAAAATGCATCACAGACTGCATAGAATCAAAAACAGTGCTGCATTTAAAAATCTCTTTTCTACAATTTGTCTGTGTCTGGTATATAAAAAGACAATCACCGAGACGAGACCGAGACCAGTCATTCCCAAAATCATCAGTATCGAAAAAAATGATTCTAGAAGATGCTGCCTAAAAATAAAACAAAACTCTCCGATCATCGGGGCATACACATATAGTCTGGCATTCTTTTTAGTTTCATGGCTGATTGATAACACTTCCTGCCCGATTTTCTCCGGCAAAGAAATATCTGCCCATCTTTATCCGCTGTAACAAAACACGGCAATTTGAGCTCCGTCTTTTTCCCATCCTTCAGCTGATACCATCCATTGCTGAAGGTGTACAACTCGCCCCTTTCCGACTCCGTACCCGGCTGATACAGTATTCTGACAAAAATAAGCAACAATGTCACAATGAGCAAAATGCAGAATGCTTCAATTTTTTTCCATTTCTTTCCTTTTTTCATTTCCCTCATCTCCTATGCATTCTACCGGAAGCTTTTCTAGATAGAAAATGTAATTTCCTATGAAACAAAAAAGTCACCTGCGTTATACAGGTGACTAAAATTTAAGCCGAATAACTTTTTTCACTTACTCTATTAACCTATCCGCATCTTCTTATTGCAATCGGCTGACATAGCGTACTGCCTTAGTCCCTTTGGCTTTGCGTCACAGTTTTTCAACAGCTTTGCCCCTCTAAACATAATTCAAGTATAGCATATTCAAGATGACGAAACAATATTTTAATTATTATAATAATCTATAGTTTTACACATAATCCATAACAAGAAACATCGGATACTTTCTGATATATTCTTCCATCTGCTCAATGACTCCCGAAAGCTGATTTTCAATATATTTTCTGTTATTTTTTGATGTAGGAAGCACATTCTTCACATACCGCATTTTTATATATGGTATATTATATTTGTATACCAAAAAATCTGGAAACAATTGTTTCCAGATTTCTCCTAGAGGCGCCAACCAGATTTGAACTGGTGATAGAGGTGTTGCAGACCTTTGCCTTA
>ERZ894226.578-NODE-578-length-20408-cov-13.924286_pt1 | contig 20408 bp, 16 predicted proteins | sample MGYA00380294_ERZ894226 | MGnify/ENA primary metagenome ERZ894226 (study PRJEB32331, sample SAMN06328434) | human gut metagenome | biome: human gut microbiome; feature: stool | host: Homo sapiens | collected 2014-10-29 ... | reverse complement strand
TCTTCTTGCCCGCATCATCTAGATTCGTCAAACCATTAATCTCAGTCGTTGCCCAGTCTTTTGCGTTCGCCAAGTTCTGTGCTGTGGCTTCAGATACAACTGCATCAATCGCATCTGCGGTTGTCGCGTCGGCTATCTGTTGCTTATAGTCAGCCTTCTCTTCATCGGTCAGATACTTCATCCCATCAATCGCTGCCGTGGCATCAGCCTTCGCAGCGGTCAAATCAGTGCTTGTGGCATTGCGCGCATTTTCAACAATTTGTTCAACTTCTTCAACGGTCGTAGCGTCTGGCAATTGGTCTGTATAGGTCTTCTTGCCCGCATCATCTAGATTCGTCAAACCATTAATCTCGTCTGTCGCCCAGTCCTTTGCGTTCGCCAAGTTTTGTGCTGTGGCGTCTGTAACAACCGCATCAATCGCATCCGCGGTTGTGGCGTCGGTTACTTGTTGCTTATAGTCAGCTTTTTCTGCGTCAGTCAGATACTTCATTGCATCGATGGCTGCTGTGGCATCAGCCTTCGCAGCGGTCAAATCAGTACTTGTGGCATTTCGCGCATCTTCAACAATTTGTTCAACAGCTTCAACCGTTGCGGCATCTGGCAATTGATCTGTATAGGTCTTCTTGCCCGCATCATCTAGATTCGTCAAACCATTAATCTCAGTCGTTGCCCAATCCTTTGCGTTCGCCAAGTTTTGTGCTGTGGCATCCGTAACAACTGCATCAATCGCATCCGCTGTTGTCGCATCAGTTACTTGTTGCTTATAGTCGGCTTTTTCTTCATCCGTCAGATACTTCATTGCGTCGATTGCTGCCGTTGCGTCAGCCTTTTCGGCAGTCAAGTCAGTACCTGTAGCATTTCGCGCATCTTCAACGATTTGTTCAACTGCTTCAACCGTTGTAGCACCTGGCAATTGATCGAGGTAAGTTTGCTTGCCCGCATCATCTAAGTTGGTCAAACCACCAATTTCCGTTGTCGCCCAATCCTTTGCGTTCGCCAAGTTTTGCGCTGTGGCATCCGCAACAACTGTATCAATCGCATCCGTGGTTGTGGCATCAGCTACCTGTTGCTTATAGTCAGCCTTCTCTTCGTCGGTCAGATACTTCATCGCATCAATCGCTGCTGTTGCATCAGCCTTTGCGGTAGTCAAGTCTGCACCGGTCGTATCAACTTGCAATGGTGTCGTTCCTGCTGAATTTGCAAACAAGTCAACATTAATCAATTCTGACCGTGCAATGGCACCCTTTACCGAAACAGAGTCTTGCGTGCCATCTGGCGTAACTTGTGTTGGAATCGTTACCGAGGTACTACCCAGAACAGATAAATCAACTAACTGATTAACAGTATCACCTGTTCCGGTGGTCAACTCGCTAATTAATGGTGTTAACAAATTATCAACCAATGGACTCAAAACTGGGTCCAAATTAACAATGCCCAACAAATTTATACTTGATAAGGTGTCCAACAAGTCTGACAGCGTACCACTCAACGTTTGGCTTAATGCCGTGCCTAGTCCACCATCAATATTCACTGCTAAATATTGACTACCATCCGGCAAGGTTGTGACCGTCGCTTCACTTGGATCGATTGTATATTGCGCTGTAATCGCACCATTTTTCAAATTGTCTAGCGTTGCATTCAAGTTATCCACAACTGAGGACCCAACTAAAAGCTTGGTCACGGGATTATCAATAACGTTAAGCACTCCCTGCAGTCCATTAACAATCGGATCCAGAATAGTTCCTAATCCGCCAGTAACCGCAACATCTACGCTAATAGGACCATTAGCCGTAATATCCGTTCCTGCTGGTACCTGTAGCGCAACCTCACGTGAACCTGTGTTGACCGCTGAAACGTCGGCAACACCACTTCCTGCCACAGTAAAGTTAACATTTGTTGCTTGATTTGCTGGTAATGGTTCAGTCACATCGGCAGTTGTATCAACATCACTAAATATCTGACTATCTACAGCAGCCGCTTCTGCCGTTCGTTGGGTAATATGTACCCCATTTTGATCAACTGACACAAAATCCGATAGCGTAACACCACCAAAAGCTAAACCAACAACGCCAGCAATTACCCACATCTTTTTTGCCTTGTACATCCGCTTTCTTTGAACAGATGACACCAGCGTCTTTCCCACTTTTTTCATAGTGAACCCCCACAGTTCTATACTCTCTAATTAACCTACAACGAGGTTGCCCGACACAATCAATGATTTGAAACCGCTGAGATAGCCGAGTACTACTCCAATAAACCGATTTTTACAAAATACTCTCAACTCTGCAAAACTAATACAATTTATTTTTACCACAAATAAAAAGCGAATACAAAACAAATCTATTGTGATATTTTTAGTTATTTTTATTTTATATAAAAAGTAAAATATTAACGCTTAAAACATATTTATAATCAATTATTAATGTAATTATGTTTTTTATCTCATATTTACACTTTCTGTTAGTAAGTGCTTGAAAAACATGGTTTTATACGTTTTGTAAGCGTTTGCGTATATATAACTAATTTGTTCATTCATTAACAATTAGCCATTGTCCGGTATTGTGTACACAATTCCCAAAAATGCCGCATGAATTCAAATTCATGCGGCATTAGATTAAATGGCCTTCAAATTCAATACCCAAGCATTACGAGCCTCAGTTTCTGGTGTTTCAGAAATCGTGTAGTTCGGCGTGTTAGTAACAATCATCATGACCGTCGTATCGTAACCTGCGGCCGCAATCGCAGCACGATCAAAGGTTACCAACTTGTCACCTGCTTTAACCTTCTGTCCCTGTTCAACAAATTGTTCAAAGTGTTGGCCGTCCAATTGCACGGTATCAATCCCGATATGCAATAAGATTTCTGCGCCTGCATCAGTCACCAAGCCAATGGCGTGCTTACTTGGATAGACCGCCGCCACCGTGGCATCGGCTGGTGCAACCAAGTCATTATTGGTTGGTACAATTGCGAGTCCCTTACCCATCGCTTCACTAGCAAAGACGGGATCTTTAACTGCTGACAAAGGCAGGATTGTTCCCTGAATCGGTGCATTGAGTTGCTCGCCAACACTAACTGTTTCATTTAAATCCGTGGCTGTTTGTTCTTCAGCTGGCACACCAAAGAAATAGGTGAGTACCGTCGGAATAACAAATCCAACCCCTAATCCGATAACTGCAGACATGAATCCAGGTCCAATAAACGTTGGCACACCAAGCAAACTAACCAGCGTCATAGCGGTTGCTTGTGCGCCACCAACGGCTGCAATGGCCCCACCAATCGCGCCACCAATGACCGCAAAGATAAATGGCTTCTTGAGCTTCAACGTCACCCCGTAGATACCAGGTTCTGTGATACCAAGCAACGCTGACAACGTAGCTGACCCTGACAATGACTTCAACTTCGTGTTCTTCGTCTTCAAGAAGACACCTAGTAGCGCACCTGCTTGAGCAATGACAGCAACTGTCAAAATGGGTTGCAACGGATCATGGCCTGATACCGCAATCGTATTCGTAATCACGGGCACAAACGTCCAGTGCACCCCAAAAATAACAAACACTTCCCAAAGCGCCCCCATAATGGCCCCCGCAATTAATGGCGCAACATTGTAAATTGCTTCAACAGCACCTGACAAGACCGTTCCAACCCCGGTCCCCAATGGTCCAATGGCCAATACGGTAATTGGCATTAGCAATGCAAGTGAGAACATCGGCGTAAAGATATTGCGGACCGACTCGTGGAAGAACTTATCAAAGACTGGTTGAATATATGATAGCAACCAAATTGCCAACAAAATTGGAATAACACTTGAGCTATAAGTGGCGCTGACCACTGGGATGCCAAAGAAGTCGAGTTGCGTCTTGCCCCCCATTGCTGCAACCAAATTAGGGTACAACAACGCTACAGCCAAGCCAATCGCCACAAACTCGTTCACCTTCAACCGTCGGGCAGCCGTTATGGCCAGAAAGACCGGCAAGAAGTAAAAGAAGCCATCCGCAGCTGCATACCAAATTTGATACGCACCACTGGTTTCTTTCAGCACCCCTGTCACGCTGAGTAAGGTTAGCAATCCTTTCAGCACACCAGTTCCCGCCATCGCCCCCAAGAATGGCGTGAAGACACTTGAAATAAAGCCAATGAAGCGATTAATCAGCGAATCCTTTTCAACTGGTTCATCGGTTGTGGTTGCTGACTCGCCCCCATTTCCCAAACCAGCCAACTTTGATAATGGCTCAAAAACATTTGCCACCGAGTTACCAATCACAACTTGATATTGACCAGCTGATTGCACAACCGTCACAACCCCATCAAGATTCTCAATCTTTTCGGTTTGTGCTTTCGCTTCATCCTTCAACTTAAATCGTAAGCGGGTGGCACAGTGCCACGCCGTGTTGATGTTTTCCTTACCACCAACGTCCGTCAAAATTTCTTTTGCTAACCCCTCGTAATCCATCACGTTTCCCCTTTTTGAAACACAAAACCCGCAAGAAAACACGTCACATAGCGTGCTTTCTTGCGGGTTTTGCCTAATTAAATAGTAACAATCCCAATGTGAGATTTAATTGGCCCTAGCTATTGCGCTAAGGTCGATTGCAGTACACGATTCAAGTGTACCGTTAGATAAATACGTTCATTTTCAGCAACTTGTTTATGGGTCTTATCTTCGATGTAGGCAATCACTTTGTCGGCCAAGTCATACGCGTTTGGATATGACCGTTGGACGTGCTGTAACATGACCGCATCGATATTTGCATTACCCGTACGATTTTCTTCGTCATATAAACGATCTAAGAAAAATCGTAAATGGACAAGCAAGCGTTGATAATTAATATCATTTTCATCAATCGTCTGTCCAACCGCATAGCGGATAATGGTCAACGCATCACTGATTAACGTTGTGATTTGACTCGCGCGTTCATTTGCCAAATAGCCATTCTGCTTATCGACAAACTTCAATGCAATGAACCCCGCCTCATCATCAGGTAGCGCCACGCCGGTTTGTTCAAGAATCGCCGCGACGGCCCACTCCCCAATTTGATATTCCATCGGATAATAATGACGGGTTTCCCATAGTAAATTGTTATGCACCACAATTTGCTGTTTGGCTTTCTCGATGGCATAACTGATGTGATCAGCCAACGACACCAATAAATATGTGTTGAACGTTGTGTGTAATTGGGCCTCTGCATGGCGCAAAATATTCGACGCCATCTCAATAACCAGCGGTGAGATTTCACTAGCTAAATCGTTAAACGTCCGGCCCCAATGTTCATCCTGCGGCAAGTACCGCGTATCAATTAATGCTTCTTCAACAGCATCACCTCGCTTCTTTTGAAATCCAATGCCACGGCCTATAACCACAATGTCTTGCTGCTTGTCTTCAGCCAGTAAGACATTATTATTGAAAATTTTCTTGATCAGCATCAATATCCTCCCAATAGAAAAGACCAAACAATAAGCCCGTGCCTGCATGCCACGTGATTTCAATACTTATCATTCGGTCTTGCCCAGTTCAATTTTGGTTACAATCCGTATCACTGACTACATGTTAGCACCATTATGTAAGCGTTTACAATACAATTTATGAATGAGCGCAAAAAATAACTTATCTGAGGTCAAAAAGCGATACGGCTGCATTAAACATAAAAAACAAGGCGTCCAATCGCTTGAACGCCTTGTTAATGTCACTAATCCAATGCGGTCCCATTCGTTGCGATAACGCGTTGGTACCAATCAAAGGAATCCTTCTTCTGTCGGTTCAACGTCCCATTCCCGGCGTCGTCTTGATCGACGTAGACCACCCCATAACGCTTCGACATTTCTGAGGTTGAGAATGAAACCAGGTCAATAATCCCCCACATAGTGTAACCCATCAGGTCGACACCATCGATAATCGCCTCACGCATTTGTTCAATGTGTTGGCGCAAATAATCAATACGGTATTGATCATGAATGTGACCATCAGCAGCAATTTCATCAACGGCGCCAAGACCGTTTTCAACAATAAACAACGGCACACGATAACGGTCCCAAAGTTCATTCAGCGTAATCCGCAACCCAACTGGGTCAATTTGCCATCCCCAATCAGAGGCGGCCAAATAAGGGTTACGACCACCAGTTGCCATATTACCAAGTGTTTCGGCTTCCCCATCAGTGGCACTCGTCACCGTTGTCATGTAGTAACTAAAGCTCAAGAAATCAACTGGGTTGGCCAAAAGGATTGCCTCATCTTCGGCAGCCATGTCAATCTTGATGCCATGCGTTGCAAAATAGCGGTTCATATATTCTGGATATTCACCACGTACCTGCACATCGGTAAAGAATAGATTCAATTCATCTGCTAATTGGGCGGCTTGCACATCAGCTGGATTTGGCGTGGCTGCATACGTTTGCATGCGTGCCAACATTGATCCAATTTGTGCGTCTGGGTCGATCTCATGCAATTGCTTCGTCGCAATTGCACTGGCAACAAATTGGTGATGCAACGCTTGATAACGCAATTGTAGTTGTTCATCAAACGGCAAACCGGCATCAACCACACCGGTTTCGTGGAAACCAAACGTACCTGTATTGATTTCATTAAACGTCAGCCAATAGGTCACCTTGCCCTTATACCGCTTAAAGACCGTTTCAGTAAAGCGGTTAAAGTCAGCAATTGTGGCTCGATCTAACCAGCCATTCCGCGTAACAGTTAGGTGAATTGGGCTTTCGTAGTGAGACAAGGTCACCACGGGCTCGATGCCATATTCAGCCATCTTATCAAAAACCTTATCATAAAATGCCAAGCCCGCTTCGTTTGGCGTAGTCTCGTCCCCATTCGGGAAAATACGTGTCCAGGCTAACGACAAACGGAATGCCTTAATTCCTAGTTCGTGCATCAAGGCCAAATCCTCTTCAAAACGATGATAGAAATCGACCCCACGTCGCTTCGGATAATTTTCATCCGTTGCATCAGCGATAGCAACTTCAATGTCTGCAAGGGTAATATTACCCAAGTTCATTTCCGTTCGCTTTTCAGCCTTCATCACCACTTCTGCGGTGCTAATTCCCTTGCCGTCAGCCTGCCAGGCTCCTTCGTATTGATTGGCGGCAGTTGCACCACCCCAAAGAAAGTTCTCGGGGAATCCTGTTGGCATTGTTGACTTGTACATATTCTTATACCTCCTGATTGAGTTGCATGAGTAAGTGATAAACGGCGCCGAACAAGTTCGCATCGTTGGCAAATTTACCGGCGACGATTTCAGCTGGTGTCAACGTCGACTTCACCAGTTCATTGCCGTTAAAGAACGCAAGATACTTTTCACGGATGCGTTCAGCGACGATTGGTTGCGCGGAAATGCCACCACCAATCACAATACGTTGAATATCAGTTATCGCTTGAATGTTTTGAATTAATAGGGCAATTTGATTCGCGTACGCATCAAAAATTTCATTTGCTGCTGGCTCACCCGCATTAATGTGTTCAAAGACGGTCAAGCCATCATCAATTTCTGGTAATTGCAACTGGGTCCCGATGCGCTTAATCATCTCAACGGCAGACCCGTGCAATCCAATTGAAGTCTCCATCCCTGTTTCAATCTGGCCAAAGATAAAGCTTAGCTCACCGGCTTGATAGTGCGTGCCGTATACTAGCTCACCATTCAGAACTAATCCGCCACCGACACCGGTGCCGAGGACAATCGCCATACCATCTGCCACATCGTTTAACTCACCAAGCCATAGTTCAGCTAGCGCGGCTGCTTTACCATCATTTTCGACCGCGACTGGTAAATCAAGTTGGAGCTCATCCCGTAGATTAACCCCGTCCATAAAGGTCAACGCGCCCCCACCTTTGATCGTGTCTGTTGGATGGGCAACTTTACCAGGCACACTGAAGGCCACCCCTCGAATTTGGCCAGCGTACCGATCAATTACTTGATGCAACTGAACTAGAAATTCAGGTAATCCAGTCGTTACGGTGCGTTCGTTATACTTTTCAATGATATTTCCGGCGCGGTCAATCAAGCCCACCTTTAACCGTGTTCCCCCAACATCGATTGCTAAATAATTTTTCGTCATGATAATCCCCTACTTTGCATGCACTGGTTTTGGTGCACGTTCTGGCTTCTGCAAAGATGCAGTCACCAAAGTAATAACAGCTAATGCCAGCACCAACAAACCGTCAACGCGCATACTAAAGACGGCTGAAGTGTCACCGAACGCCGAAGCGATTAGTTGGAACACATATGGGCTCAAGAAAACCCCCATATTAACAGCAACTAGCAAAATCGTTGATCCCAAATTTTGTGAGGCTTCGTCCGTCTTGGCTGCTACGGCTGAGTAAATGGCTGGCACTGCCATACCAAAGGCCAATCCGTACACTGCAATCGCCACCCCCGACAAAATCAGGTTTTGACTCATACTTAAGACCAGCACCATCACGGCCCCTGCTAAAGTACCCAAACCAATCATATAGCGGCCCAAAATTTGCTTAATTGATCCAAAAATTACCCCAGCGACAAACCCCGTAGCGGCGCTAATCCCTGAAATCAAACTAGCTTCAGCAGCTGTCCCATAACCGGCTTGTTCGAATAATGGCGCAATTTTAACGGTCATCCCAAAGTACGTCACGAACAAAATAAACATAAAGATGCCATAGCCAATCATCGTCGCATTCAGCTTGGGCTTTTGCGTACTAACCGTTGACGTTGAGGCACCTGTAACCGTTGGCGTTTTATCTGAAACAAACAAGCCAAACATAATCAGTGGAATCACGCCTAATGCATACACGCCAAATGTCATGTGCCAACCAAATGACATCAGATAACCGACCAACCAAGTAAAGATGGTTGTCGCGGCGGCCGCGGCAGCATTCTCAAAACCAATCAAGCGATCACGTTCTTTGCCTTCGTAGTAAATCGAAATCAGCGAAATCGCTAATGAATTAAACAATCCTACACCAGCACCAAACATGAAACGTGACGCCAATAAGACCGCATAGTTTTCCGTGAACATGGGAATAACCCCCGCAATCACAGCGATTGCCACACCTAATACCACTGTCTTTTTGTTACCAATCAACCGTGTTAAAAAGTTAGACAATAAAATAAATAGCAGAATTCCAAAACTCGTCACTGACATCAATAATTCAATCGACGCTTGCGACTGGTTTGGTAAATCCTTCATAATCATTGGTACTGTTACCTGTACCGCTGCGGCTGCATTCGTCAACGTTGCAATTGATAACAACGATGCCTTAAACAGCCAACCATGCTTATCCATGATGTAACCCCCCGTATCGTAACAATCTTTCTACGAGGTCTATTGTATTATGTAAGCGCTTTCTAAAAAGGGTGTTTCTTGCTTAGTGCTGAGTTATTTTTTGACATTTGCCGGTTTTTGAACAAAAAAAGAACCAGCATTCCTACTGATTCTTAATCTATTTCATATATGACTTTCTTACACAGTTGAATAATCCACAAAGGTAGGTCAATCCTTAAATCATCTGAAAATAATCATGTGACTAGAACACTAGATAAAATAGCCTCAACTACGTGCCTTGAACTCACGTGGTTTAACTTGCCCTATACAATGCACTCAACTTTTAGATAATTTCCCAGCGCTGTTTGCTGGGAAATTCTTATCGTTGTTATACTGCTCAACAACCTTTTCTGCAATTGGCTTAAGCGACTCTGCCGTTTCTTTAAAAACAATTTCTCTAATATAAAGAATTAGTGCTGCATTCCTAATATAGCGGTAACATTTCTTTTCAAAATCATCCTCTAACTTCAGCCCATCCTGCAATTTAAATTGAAGATAGTTTTCAAGGTGAAATCGCTGATTGGGAGCAGCATTGGTTGTTCCATACATCTTTTTTCCATAAATCTCCCAAAGTATTATCCAATCCCTTCGGTGCTTTATTGGAATCTGACATTCAGCACTTTTTTCCCTATCTTTTCTTATATATTTATCCTCCAATCCTTCTTCAACATCATATATTTGCCTAGACCAGTTGGTATCCCAGTCAGCGTTCTTTAAAACATCTAGTACTTCTTGTATCTTCATGCTAATCCTCTCCAATATTCAAACATAATTCTATTTCTGCTTTTTTGATGTTTGTCGTTGCCGAATCAAGCCCGACTATTGTCATACTTCAATGCTAATTTTATTACGCTAATTTGAACACTATTTTATTCATTTATACATCAAAAATCTAATAAACAAAGTCCGTTACTTTATGAATACTCACTCTTATCGCAGAGACTCTCACCAACGAAAAACCCCGTCAGATAGGCATTCATGCCACATCCAACGGGGTTTCTAAATCTATTTATGCGATTGGCGGGGGTCGAACCCGCACGGTATCTCTACCACAGGATCCTTAATCCTGCGCGTCTGCCAATTCCGCCACAACCGCATGTCTGTGCTAAAACTATCAGCACAGATTATATTATCAGATATACCGATGATATGCAAGTCGCTTAAATCTCGTCATCCTTGTGTTGACGCGGTTGCAAGACTTCTGGTTGCTTATCTGGTTCTGCAACATCCTCATACTTTAGCACGATATCTTCATCAGCCGGTGTGACGTCCTTACGTTCTTGTGGTTCAACTGGTTCTTCCGCTTGTTGTTCTGTCTTGTCCTTCGCGAACAGACCGGTCACCTTATCCTTGATTTCATCAACTTTTGCATTAATTTTAGCTTGATTCTCAGGATCAGCGAGATACTCCCCACCCTTTTGTGCCTGTGCGCCAATTTCCGACACCACGTTACCAGTTGTTTTTGCGACCTTACTTAATACGTCTAAAAATGCCATGTTTTCATTCCTCCTCATTGTTGCTATTATACCCGGTTGCATCAAAAAAGAGCGAACAATTCTGCTCGCTCTTTTGCTTAATTTTCCTTTGGTGCAACCATCGACAGACCGATACGTTCACGTTTTACATCCACGTCAACGACCCAAACTGTCACAATATCACCAACGGCCACAATCTCATGCGGATTCTTGACCATCCGCTTGGCCATCCGTGAAATGTGGACCAGGCCATCTTCGTGGACACCTAAGTCGACAAAGGCACCGAAGTCAACCACGTTACGAACGGTTCCTTGTAACTGCATCCCAGGCTTCAAATCCTTTAATGACAACACATCCGACCGTAATACCGCACCTGGTGCATCGTCACGTAAGTCACGTCCTGGATTACCTAGCGAGGTAATCACGTCTTGCAAGGTTGGTAACCCAACCCCAAGTCGATCCGCCGTAGCTTGGTTATTAAAGCGACGCAACGCTTGACCAGCTTCAGCTCCCGGCGTTGTCACACCAGCCTCTTTCAACAAGACTTCCGCGATTTTGTATGACTCAGGGTGAATATCCGTATTATCCAACGCATTCTTAGCATCTGGTAAACGCAAGAACCCAGCAGCCTGTTCAAATGCCTTAGGACCAAGCTTTGGCACCTTCTTTAATTGCGCTCGTGATGTAAATTGACCATTTTCGTCACGATACGTCACAATATTAGCCGCCGTGGTTTTCGTCAAACCAGCGATATGGGTCAACAATTGTGGAGAAGCCGTATTCAAGTTAACGCCAACCTGGTTAACCGCCGTTTCCAGGACCGCATCCAATTCAGCATCGAGCTCTTTGGTTGGCAAATCGTGCTGATATTGCCCCACACCAACTGCCTGCGGATCAATTTTAATGAGTTCTGCCATAGGGTCTTGCAAACGACGGGCAATTGAAATTGCTGAACGTTGCTCAACCTGCAGGTCTGGAAACTCTTCTCGCGCCACATCGCTGGCTGAATAAACAGACGCCCCGGACTCATTAACCACTACGTATTGCAAATCAGGTAAGTCTGACTTGATAATGTCCGCAATAAACGTTTGTGACTCACGCGATGCCGTTCCGTTACCAATTGCTACCAGTGAAACACCGTACTGCTTAACTAGCTTGATAATCGTCTCTTTGGCACCCTTCGGATCATACTTGGCAGCACGGTGCGGATAGATAACCGCCTTTTCTAGGAACTTACCGTTCTCATCGACCACAGCCAACTTTGAACCGGTTCGAATCCCTGGGTCGAATCCTAGTACAACCCGACCACGCAACGGTGCTGCCATAAGTAGGTGATACAAATTCGTACCAAAGACCTTGATTGCATCCCCAGCCGCCCGTTCGAAAAGTTCTTTGCGCAATTCGCGTTCGATAGCGGGACCAATAAAGCGCTTATAGGCGTCATTAGCCGCCGCGACCAAAACATCAGCTGCCTCACCCGTTTTTGAACCAACCAAACGGAATTTCAAATAACGGGCAATCGCTTCAGCATCCGCTTCGATGCTACCTGACAAAACGCCTTCATTCTCACCACGGTTGATGGCCAAGATTTGGTGGTTTGCCACTTTGCTGATTGGCATACTGAACTCATAGTACAGCTTAAAGACTTCTTGTGTATCCTTGTCACTCGCACCACGCTTCAGCTTCGAGACTAGGTGACCATTATCACGCGTGTACTTACGTGTCCAATCACGTAACCCCGCATTTTCACCAATCACTTCCGCAAAGATTTCATGCACGCCGGCCATAACTGCCGCGATATCAGGCAAGTCTTTCTCCGGGTTCACAAATTTTGCCGCCTCAGCTTGCAAGCCAGTCGTTGGAAACTTTTGAACCAATTGTGCCAATGGCATCAATCCGGCTTCCTTGGCAATCGTTGCCTTGGTACGGCGCTTTTGCTTATAAGGCAGATAAATATCTTCAACTGCTTGCATTGTTTCAGCCGCTGCCAACGCTTTCAGCAAATTAGGCGTCATCGCCTTTTGCTCAGCAATTGCCTTTTGAACGGTTTGCTTACGTGCTTGCAAATCTTCTAAGCGCTTCGTCACTGCCTGGATATCACGGATTTGAACTTCATCCAAATTGCCCGTGACTTCCTTACGGTAACGCGCCACGAATGGCACCGTATTCCCATCGGCCAATAATTCTGACGTCGCCGTCACTTTCGTTAGTGGCAACGCTAATTCTTTTGCTACTGCACTCGCAATATCAATTGTCAGTGCGTCGTTTTCCACCGTCGTCATTACATTGCCGTCGTCAAAATACGACGTACTTGTACCAAGAACTTCTCCATCAATGAGTCTTGATCAGCCTCTGATTGCTTGAACTTGTCCATATCGATTGATTGGTCAGCAACGTTCAATGATTCAGCCATTGCTTCAGTCGCAGCAGCGTATTCCGTAAACGTCTTCTTCATTGATTGGTGCAAGCCCATCAAACGAACGGGTGCAGCCATGGCGTTAATCTTAGCTGATGCATCCTTGTACACTGCCACTGCCTCATCAAATTCAACTGAAATTTCTTGGAAATCAGCCTTTGGCATGTCCGCAACTTGGTCAGCCTTAATGGCATCATCAAGCTTCTCGAAGAATGGTGCAACCTTGTTACCAGCATCTTCAGTTGATTGGATAACTTGACCCAAGTTAGTTGCATATTGTTGTGGTGACACGAACTTCATCTTAGCCATGAATAAATCTCCTCTTGCCATTTAGGCGGTTAACTTTTTAAACAATGCTTTTATTATACCAGTTCGCCACCACAAAATAAGCCCACCTCATACATCGGTGGGCAAACAATTATGATTCAGTTACCGCCAACTGCAACGCCTGGTCAAGATCCGCAATCAGATCAGCCACGTCCTCAATCCCAACTGATAAACGGAGCGTTTCAGGTCGGGTCCCTGATGCCAACAGTTCTGCCGGACTGAGTTGCGCATGTGAGGTTGAGGCCGGATGCAAAATTGATGATTTTCCTTCACCAGACGAAGCGAAGTGCGTAAAGACTTGGACGCTATCCAAGACTTTTCGACCAGCTGACGCCCCACCAACAACCCCAAAGGTGAAGATTGACCCCGGCCCCTTTGGTAAGTATGTTTGCGCCAACTCATAGTATGGGCTGTCAGGTAATCCCGCATAATTTACCCACGCCACAGCCGGATGTTGGGCTAAGAATTCAGCAATTTTCTGGGCATTGTCAACGTGGCGTTGCACACGCAATGATAATGTCTCTAGTCCCAGCAAAATTAACCAGGCATTAAATGGTGATAGGGTTGCCCCAGAATCCCGCAACAAATTATAACGAATCCGATTGACGTACGCAGCGTTGCCAAACTTTTCGGTATACACTAACCCGTGATAGCTTTCGTCCGGTTCTGTCAGACCCGGGAATTTGTCATTTTGCGTCCAGTCAAAATGGCCGCTATCCACCACGATACCACCCAACGCAGCTCCGTGCCCTGATAGGAATTTTGTGGCAGAGTACACGACAATATCAGCGCCAAAATCAAACACCCGATTAAGGTACGCTGTTGCAAATGTATTATCTACAATCAACGGAATGCCGGCCACATGCGCTACTTCGGCTAAGGCTCGTAAATCTGCGATGTTTGAATTTGGATTACCAATTAACTCAATGTAAAGCGCCTTCGTATTAGGTTGAATTGCCGCCTTGACCGCTACCAAATCATCGATATCCACAAATGTCGTGGTCACGCCGCGTCGTGGGTACGCCGTCGCTAACAAGTTGTGGGTCCCTCCGTATAGCGTATTTGCGGCAACCAAATGATCACCCGCAACCGTGATATTTTCCAGCGCATAATTAATCGCAGCCATCCCCGATGCAACGGCAACGGCCCCAACGCCACCTTCAAGCTCAGCCAACCGCTTTTCAAGCACTTCGGTCGTCGGATTCGTGAAACGGGTGTATAGCTGTCCTGGCTTATCCAAAGCAAATTGTTCTGCCGCATCTTCTGCGCTGTCGTAAACATACGAGGTGGTTTGATAAATTGGCACGCTGGTTGCGTGGGCCTCAGCGTCGGGCGTGTAGCCACCATGAAGTGCGATTGTATCGAAGTTTAGTGCTGTCATTTGTCTATTCCTTTCTATGCAAAAAAGCCCGTTCCTACCCAGTTACTTACTGGAATAGAAACGAGCTTGTCGTGTTACCATTCTATCTTTATTGCCCCAGTTACCCGGGTCAACCTTACAACGTGCGGTCAGAGCGCGACATGATGCGATGACGATACGCGTGTCCGTTAACGGAGACCAACCCGTAAATCGCTCATGAACTTGCCACTTACGATTTCCAATCACAGGCCATTTTCTTTGTCGTCTCCCCAACTGTTTCACACCAACCAACAGCTCTCTGTTTGGCGAACGACAAATACTTTCCTGATCACTTTGTTTCTCATTGTTTTCTAACAGTATTGATTGTAAACTCTCACTTACTTTATGTCAACGTCTGTATCAAACAAAAACCGCTGATTGATGCCCTATCATCAATCAGCGGTTTTATTTTTTATGTGCTGTGCCCCATAACCACACCACTTTATTATAGGTTTTATGCGTAACGCCTAATCTCTTAGTAATTATGCTTCAGTGTCCAACAAGGCATACTTGCCATCGCGACGCTTGTATACGACAGCAGCCGTATCAGTTTCAGCATCTTGGAAAATGAAGAACTCGTGGCCCAACAATTCCATTTGCAAAACTGCTTCTTCAGCATCCATTGGCTTCAAAGCAACATGCTTTGTACGTACAATGTCCAAGGCTTCAGACTCTTCTGCCTCAAGTTCTTCCGGTGCAGCTGCAAAGTCCAATTCTTCAATGCCCTTGTAGCCCTTCTCACGTGACTTGCGGTTGACCTTAGTCTTGTACTTACGAATTTGACGCTCCAACTTTTCAGAAACGAAATCAACTGTTTGATACATGTCGGCTTGCGTATCTTCAGCACGCAACAACAAGTATGGCAATTGAATCGTAACTTCAGTCTTGAACGTACCTTCCTTGTATGAACGAACGTTAACGTGGGCAACATACTTTGCGTCATCGTTCAAGTAACGCTCCAAGCGTGACAAACGCTTCTCGATGTAGTCGGTCATTGCATCAGTGACCTCAATGTTCTCACCACGTACCTTAAATTCTAGCATAATCCTGTCTCCTGTCTGACTAGATTTGCGTGATGCTATGTCCCCATAACACGTGATCACGCAGTTCCCAAAGTATCTGTCTAGATGTCCTTTCGGTAACTATATTGTAACACCAATATGACAATAAAAGAAAGCGTTTTCATACTCTCTTCATGAACATATCATCTTGCTAACGTGACTGTGCATATTTGGGTCGCACCACTTTCATACAAACACGACGATGCGTGTCGCAACGTGCGTCCTGTCGTATAAACATCATCAACTATACAAATTCTTTGTCCAGTTAAATCAAGATTTTCTGTGACGAGACAGAACGGCTGCGTTGTCTGTAAACGCTCCCGCCGTGTTTTCATAGATTGTACCGCCTTACTGGTTGAGATACAAGTTAAAATTTCATTTATTTCACATTTTTCTAACCATGCACTCACTTAATTGAAACCACGTTGGTTTTGTGTCTCCGTTGTTATTGGGATTGGCACAATCATAGTCGGTGCAACTTTAACCAACCTTTGGGCGAGCATCTCCTGAAACACATCCCTTAAATGATAACCACCTTGAAACTTATACTGCTTAAAGTACTGTTGCATCTGCTCGTCATAAGCAAATAAAGCTTGATTATGGATGGCCGGGTATCCTGCTGTCAGCCAAATTTCACACTCAGCACAAGGCGATATTTGGCTTTGACACCCACATTCGGCACACACCGGCCCCGTAATCCGGGTGAACTGTTGCCGACACGCTTCGCAAATTGACAACATCTGTGGTTGATGAAAGATGAAAAAATCACCCAAGGTCCATTCTCCCTGCTGTATCCGCCCGCACAATTCACACGTCATACTGTTTCCCTTTCATGTTTAAATACCGAATCTCGTTCCGGGCTTGGATGACCGTACGCGTTCGTTCGGTAACCCCTGTCCAAACTTTACCGGTTGGCCGAGAAGCGCTACGTCCACAACGTCCGGCAATTTGAATTAAGGCAGCTTGACTAAAAACAGGATCGTCAGCGCCCAGAATCATCACATCAATGCCTTTAAACGTCACCCCACGCTCCAAGATGGTTGTCGTAATCAATGCTTGCAACTCACTTGCCCGCATCGCCTGTACCTTCCCTTGCCGATCAGGATCACCAGCGTGTGTGGCCGCAATTTTAAGTGATGGCTGCAACCGTGTTATCTCGTTCAGCGTCGCCGTTAAATCAGCAACATGGGGCACAAAAATTAAAAAGCGTTGTTTTGATATAACGTACTCACGGAGAATGCGCTGAATACGCCACGATAATTTTTTGCGCCAATTGCCAATTTTAATAATCGTAAAATTCGGCAACGGTTGCCCGTGATAACGGCGAGGCAACAAACTAATCCGCAATCGTTGTTTGCTAACGTCACGTAAGAGTCGCGCACTTGGGGTTGCCGTGAGATAAAAATGACACCCTTGTGGTTTAGTCGCTCGCTGAACAGCACCTTCTAATTGGACATTCTCAGCGTAAGGGAACGCATCTACTTCATCCACAACAATCACATCAAAGGCTGCCCGGAAACGCAGCAACTGGTGCGTAGAGGCTAATACCAACTGTGTGTAACGATACGTCTCTGGTGAGTCGCCATAAAGTACCACGAAATCCGTTTTAAACGCCTCACGTAAACGTGGCGCTAACTCCACAATCACATCCACTCGTGGCGATACTAAGGCAATGCGCTTTCCTGCCTGTAAAGCCACGGTCAACATGGGAAACAGCATTTCGGTCTTTCCCGCTCCAGTTACTGCATAGGTTAAGTGTGAACGCCCTGCTTTGAGTGCCTGAAGCTGTTCATCTGCCACTCGGCGTTGAGCCGGCGTTAACTCACCTTGCCACTGACAGGGCATTGTATCCGTTTCAAAGACATTTGGCTCTGGTATCGTTGCCAAAAATTGGTCCTCTGACAACCGACCTAAATTTGCACAAGCCCAACAGTAGGCACTTGTTGGGGTGCGCCAGGTTGTATTGATTTTTGTGACACACCGTTGGCATATCCCATCTTTAATGGCCGGTATCGTCATGGATCCCTCGGGTAATGCTGGTATTTGGTCGTGTCGCACAGGTACCAAGCGACCATAGAAATCAGATTCATCCATACTTGTACTACCACCTCCACTAACTATAGACGACTAGCACATAAAAAATTCCAAAAAAAATGCCGACTCACTGGCCGGCAATTATTTCATTTACTTATTTACTTTTCTTAACATCACCGTCAGCGCTCTTAACAACGTTCATATCAGAAACTGGAATGTAACCAAGTTTCTTAATAGTCTTCTTCATTGCTGAAGATTGCACGAACTTAATGTAGGCCTTGGTATTCTTGTCAGTCTTCTTTACCGTATACATATGCTCGTATGCCCAAATTTGCCACTTATTTGATCGGACATTTTTGTCAGTTGGGGAAACTTTATCAATTGATAGCGTTCGTAAGCCCTTGGCATTTGGCCCACTCGTATATGAGAAGGCCAGGTATGAGATAGCGCCTGGTGTCTTGCTGACAATCTTTTGCACTGCCCCATTATCGTCTTGTTCTTGGGCAGTCTTTGTATCCTCACCGTTCATGACTTCGTGTTCGAATGTGAACCGGGTACCTGAACCTTGCGCACGATTAATTAGGACAATCTTTTCATCTTGACCGCCAACGTCCTTCCAGTTCGTAATCTTACCTGAGAAGATATCACGTAACTGATCCATCGTTAACGACTTAACTTTAATGTCATCATTCACAACTGGTGCGATACCGACAACCGCCACCTTATGGTCCTTCAACTTCTTTGCATCAACACCATCTTTTTGGCTAGCAAAAATATCGGAATTACCAATTGTGACACCGCCTTTACCAACTTGGCTTAGACCGGCACCTGATCCACCACCTTGCACAACGACATTTACACCGGCATGTTTCTCTCCAAACATTTCGGCAGCCTGCGCAGCTAGCGGTTGTAGGGCTGTTGACCCAACCGCCATGACGCGACTATCAGAGGCTGCATGTACAACGCCTCCACTCACCAATCCCCCGGCTAATACTAATGCAACAGAACTCCCCACAGCAAGATACAACTTACCCTTCATGACAATCTCCTAACGTATGACTAGATATTATTCGAGTTAGGTCGCAGGTTTGAAGCTTGGTAGTAGTAGCAGTTAGAGACGTTCTCCCCTACGACACTTATTAGTATAGAGGTAATTTGTAGCGACTTTGCCGGGGTTCTGTCTAGATTAGATGTTAGTTTTGTAAGGACATGCTTTACAAAAACAAAAGGAGCACAAATCTGCCAATATTAATTTAGCAGATTTGTGCCCAGAACGATTTATTTAATTAGAAAGACAATGACTAACATAATTAGAATTTCTACAATACCTTTGATGACCAATCCCCTGTATGCCTTATAATACTGTTCAGCCTCAACGAGGATAGTCTCGTACTCAGTTTGTGTATCTCGCGTCATCCCATTGTCTATCTCGAACACATAATCTTGGTTTTGATAGTTATCCGGATTTTTATTACGCCACCGACTCATTGCCCAATACATAAATACCGTAATTAAGAAGCGAAAGATTGCTAAGGCCACTAAAGCAATCGCTAAATAGCCAATGTACTTTAAGGCCGTTTCTGATAATGGCGCAAATAAATCGATTACATGCGTTATCACAGCCAAAACGATTGGAATCTCAACAGCCCGTTGATCATCACTAATCTGGTTATGACCTTGTTTGACATGATATGAGACTTTCATCGCGTCGTTCGCTCCTTTCGTTTTTATTAGGTATCATTGGTGTCTGTACTTTAACACATAACCTGGCTATTTTAGCACGAGATTAAGTTGCCTGGGTGCGTCAAATGCTATCATCGATGTTTATACTTTATTTTAGACAAAAAGAAAACCACACCCGAGTTGGGTGTGGTCTCAAGTTGCATCGCGACGTCCTATCCTCGCAGGAAGCGATCCTCCAACTACTTTCGGCGCTATTGAGCTTAACTTCTGTGTTCGGTATGGGAACAGGTGTGACCTCAATGCCATCATCACGACACGTTATTTAATTGAGAAATAATTAGGTCTCTCAAAACTGAATCATAATTTGTAAATCAAACTTCGTTTGAGCCTTACACCACGTTTTCAACTTGGTTAAGTCCTCGAACCATTAGTACTAGTCCGCTCCATGCGTCGCCGCACTTCCACTTCTAGCCTATCTACCTCATCATCTCTGAGGGGTCTTACTTCATAAAGAATGGGAAATCTCATCTCGAGGCGAGTTTCACACTTAGATGCTTTCAGCGTTTATCTCATCCGTACATAGCTACTCAGCGATGCTCCTGGCGGAACAACTGATACACCAGAGGTACGTCCACCCCGGTCCTCTCGTACTAAGGGCAGCTCCTCTCAAATTTCCTACGCCCGCGACGGATAGGGACCGAACTGTCTCACGACGT
>ERZ894226.569-NODE-569-length-20713-cov-6.769920_pt1 | contig 20713 bp, 12 predicted proteins | sample MGYA00380294_ERZ894226 | MGnify/ENA primary metagenome ERZ894226 (study PRJEB32331, sample SAMN06328434) | human gut metagenome | biome: human gut microbiome; feature: stool | host: Homo sapiens | collected 2014-10-29 ... | reverse complement strand
AGCTCGAGCTTTGTCTCACCGGCACCGCGGCGGGGGCGGCGGGGGTGCCCGCCGCGGTGCCGGTGAGACAAAGCTCGAGCTGGACCGCCGCCATCTGCACCACCGCATTGAGCATCTCGAGGGCCGCTTAAAGGAGCTGGAAAAGCGCCGCGGCGAGACCCGCCGGGCCCGCCAGAAGAACAATGTGCCTGTGGTCGCGCTGGTCGGCTACACGAACGTCGGCAAGTCGAGCCTGCTGAACGCGCTGTGCGGCGAGCAGATTTTTGAAGCCGACATGCTGTTTGCGACGCTGGATCCGACGGCCCGCAAGCTGGTGCTGCCCAGCGGTCTGCAAATCATTCTGGTGGATACCGTCGGCTTTGTCAGCCGCCTGCCGCACCATCTGGTGGAGGCGTTCAAGTCCACGCTGGAGGAGGCCGCGTTCGCGGATGTCATCGTCAAGGTGGCCGACGCGGGCGACGCACAGGCCGCCGAACAGCTGGCCGTGACCGATGAGGTGCTGGGCAGCCTCGACTGCACGGACATCCCCCAGCTGGTCGTCTACAACAAGTGCGACACCGCCAACACCGTGGCCTTTGACCCGGATATCCTGCTGACGAGCGCGAAAACCGGCTACGGTCTGCCCGCACTGCTGGCAAAGCTCGACGAGGTGCTGAACCACCGCGTGCGCACGATCGAGATCGTGCTGCCCTATGACAAGCTGGCGCTGGCGGACATTCTCCGCAGCCGCGGCAGCGTCGCCGCGGAGGAATACCGCGAGGATGGCGTGTATTACCGCGGCACAGTCAAAATTGACGATTTGCATCGGTTTGAGGAGTTTTTGATTTGATTGCCCATGCGCTTTGCCTTCCCCCTTGGGGGAAGGTGGCCCCGCAGGGCCGGATGAGGGAAAAGCTTGTCGTTGCTGCCTGTAAACAAATCACTGCAGCAAGGTTTCCCCTCATCAGTCAGCGGTCAGGGCCGCTGACAGCTTCCCCCCAGGGGGAAGCCTTTTCTCCCATTGACACCGCCTCTCCGTCCGCCTATAATGAAACCAATTGAATGTCTTATAAAGGGGTAATAACTATGTCTACCGTCCGCACCCGTTTTGCGCCGTCGCCCACGGGCTATATGCACGTCGGCAACCTGCGCACCGCACTGTACACCTATCTGCAGGCCCGCCATAACGGCGGCACCTTCATCCTGCGCATTGAGGACACCGACCAGGGCCGTCTGGTCGAGGGCGCTACCGACATCATCTACGGCACGCTCAAGGCTACCGGCCTGACCTGGGACGAGGGCCCCGACGTGGGCGGTCCCGTCGGCCCCTACGTGCAGAGCCAGCGCATGGGTATGTTCAAGCAGTACGCCGAGCAGCTTGTCAAGGCGGGCAAGGCCTACTACTGCTTCTGCACCGAGGAGCGCCTGAACGAAATGCACGAGGCCCAGCGCGCTGCGGGTGAAATGACCCACTACGACGGCCACTGCCGCCACCTGTCCGCCGAGGAAGTTGCCGCCAAGCTGGCCGCGGGCGAGCCCTATGTCATCCGCCAGAAGATCCCCGAGAGCGGCGTGGCGGGCTTTGACGATGTTGTCTACGGTCATATCGAGGTCGATGTCAGGGAGCTGGACGACCAGATTTTGATCAAGACCGACGGTATGCCGACCTACAACTTTGCGAACGTCGTGGACGACCACCTGATGGGCATTACCCATGTCATCCGCGGCAGCGAGTATCTGTCCTCGACGCCGAAGTACAACCTGCTGTACGATGCGTTCGGCTGGGAGAAGCCCGTCTACATCCACTGCCCGCCCGTCATGAAGGACGCGCAGAACAAGCTGTCGAAGCGCAACGGCGATGCCAGCTATCAGGACCTCGTGGCGAAGGGCTATCTGCCCGCCGCCGTGCTGAACTATCTGCTGCTGCTGGGCTGGGCACCCGAGGGCGAGCAGGAGATTTTCTCTCTCGATGAAATGATCAAGATCTGGGATCCGTCCCGCATTTCCAAGTCCCCTGCCATCTTTGACCCGCTCAAGCTGCGCGCCATCAACGCCGCCTACATCCGCGCCCTGCCGGCCGAGGAGTTCCGCCGTCTGGCCGATCCGTTCATTGACAGCGCCGTGCATTGCAGCATTGACCGCGACCTGCTCTGCGCCAACCTGCAGCCCCGCTGCGAGGTGCTGGAGGACATCCCGCCGCAGCTCGACTTCTTTGACGCCGTGCTGCCCATTGACGCTGAGATGTACCGCAACAAGAAGCAGAAAACGACCCCCGAGTCCGCGAAGGAGGCCCTGACCGCCCTGCTGCCCGTGCTGGAGGCGCAGACCGATTGGACCCGCGACGCGATCTTTGAGGCGTGCAAGACGCTGGCCGAGAGCATGGAGAAGAAGAACGGCTGGCTGCTGTTCCCGCTGGGCATTGCCCTCTCCGGCAAGTCCCGCACCCCGGGCGGCGGTACCGACCTGGCCGCGATGATGGGGAAAGAGGAGACCGTTAAGCGCGTGAAGGCGGCGCTAGAGAAGCTGTAAGTAACGGTAAGCCGCGTTTTGTAGGGGCGGGCACTGCTCACCCGCGGACGTTGCCGCAGCCACAGGGTTTCCGGGCGGATATGGAATCCGCCCCTACGATGTAGGGGTCAATGCCCGCCATCGACCCGCGTGTATGGCGGTTGCCGCTATGTACCGCGGGCGAGCAATGCTCGCCCCTACATCCTTTATAAAAAACAACGGCGCATCTGCAAAATTGCAGCTGCGCCGTATTTATTATTTTTTATCTATTATTTATAGTATCGTTCCCCCGCCGACGACCACGTCGCCGTCATACAGCACCACGGCCTGGCCGCGGGTGATGGCGCGCTGGGGCTCGTCAAAAACGACCTTCACAAGGCCGTTTTCCAGCGGGTAGGCCGTCGCGGGCTGCTCGACCTGGCGGTAGCGGGCCTTGGCCTTGACGCGCATGGGGGCGGTCAACTCTGGAACCGAAATCCAGTTGAAGTCCCCGGCGATCAGCGTCGTCTTGAACAGCTCGCTCTCGGGGCCAACGGTGACGGTGTTCTTCTCCATATCCTTGCCGCAGACGTAGACCGGTGCGCCCAACGCCAGCCCCAGCCCCTTGCGCTGGCCGCAGGTGTAGCGCACCGCGCCGTGGTGGCGGCCCACAACGTTGCCGTTCACGTCCAAAAAGTCGCCGTCCGGGTAATATTTGCCGGTGTAGCGTTCCATAAAGCCGACGTAGTCGCCGTCGGGCACAAAGCAGATGTCTTGGCTGTCGTGCTTGCGCGCGTTGCAGAAGCCCTGCTCCTCGGCGATCTTGCGGATGGACGGTTTGTCCATACCGCCCAGCGGGAACTTCGTGTGCGCCAGCTGGTCCTGGGTCAGAACGTAGAGCACATAGCTCTGGTCTTTATCGGTGTACAGTGCTTTTTTCAGCAGCCAGCGGCCCGTAGCGGGGTCCTGCTCGATGCGGGCGTAGTGGCCTGTGACCACATAGTCCAGGCCGTGCTCCCGGGCAAAGTCCAGCATTTTGTCAAATTTCATCGTGCGGTTGCAGTCGATACAGGGGTTCGGCGTGCCGCCCGCCTCGTAGGTCTCGATGAACTTGGCAATGACCTTTTCACGGAATTCTTCGGTGTAGTTCACGACCTCAAACGGGATGTCGAGCTGGAACGCGACCTCGGCGGCGTCCTCGACGTCCTTCGCCGAGCAGCAGGTGTGGAACCCGCTCTGGCCCAGGTCCTCATTCTGGTACAGGCGCATGGTCGCGCCCATGCAGCGGCAGCCCGCCTGCTTCATCAGGTAGGCGGCGACGGTGCTGTCCACGCCGCCGCTCATGGCGATCAACGCGCCGGGGGTATTTGACATAGGGGCCTCCTTGGTTAAAAAAAATATGCAGCACGGTTCTTTCGTGCTGCACATTTTTGTTTTTGAGTTGTAGGGGCGAGGCATGCCTCGCCCGCGGCCTCGCCTTATCAGGGCATTGCCGGAAAAGCTGCGGGCCGGACATGTCCGGCCCCTACGGCCTTCACTTCGTATGCAACAGTACCCTTATTATAGCAAAGGTTTCCTGTTATTGCAATCAGTCCGCGAACAGCGGGGTGGACAGATAACGGTCACCGGTGTCGGGCAGCAGGGCCACGATGGTCTTGTCCTTGTTCTCGGGGCGCTTGGCCAGCTGGATGGCGGCCCAGATCGCAGCGCCGGAGGAGATGCCGACCAGCACGCCCTCCTTGTGGCCGACCTGCTTGCCGGTGGCAAAGGCGTCCTCGTTGGTGACGGGGATGATCTCGTCGTAGACCTTGGTGTTCAGCACGTCGGGCACAAAGCCGGCACCGATGCCCTGAATCTTGTGCGCGCCCGCAGTGCCCTTGCTCAGCACGGGGGAGGAAGCCGGCTCAACGGCCACGACCTTGACGTTGGGGTTCTGGCTCTTCAGGTACTCGCCGACACCGGTCACAGTGCCGCCCGTACCGACACCGGCCACGAAGATGTCGACCTTGCCGTCGGTGTCCTCCCAGATTTCGGGGCCGGTGGTGCGCTTGTGGGCATCGGGGTTGGCCGGGTTTACAAACTGGCCGGGCACAAAGCTGTTGGGGATCTCCTTCGCCAGCTCGTCGGCCTTGGCAATGGCGCCCTTCATGCCCTTGGCACCGTCGGTCAGCACCAGCTCGGCACCGTAGGCCTTCATCAGCTGGCGGCGCTCGACGCTCATCGTCTCGGGCATGACGATGATGATGCGGTAGCCGCGGGCGGCGGCGACGGACGCCAGACCGATACCGGTATTGCCGGAGGTCGGCTCGATGATGACGGAGCCGGGCTTCAGCTTGCCGGTGGCCTCGGCGTCGTCGATCATGGCCCTGGCGATACGGTCCTTGACGGAGCCGGCGGGGTTGAAATATTCCAGTTTAGCGAGAATTTTTGCCTCAAGGTTCTCGGCGTTTTCAATATGGGTGAGCTCCAGCAGCGGGGTGTGGCCGATCAGCTGGTCTGCGGAAGTATAAATCTTGCTCATGGTAGTTTCCTCCATCGTCATTTCTGTTTATTTGTAAATCGGTCTCGGTTTTACAGCTCGTGACGGCGACATCGCGCGTATGGCACAAATCCCTTTCGCATATCAATTCATACCTTTCTTGTAGGTTGATAGGATTGTACAACATATTTTCCCGTTTGTCAATAGGGTAATAGGGAATTTTCCAAAATTATTTTGCAAAAAGGTGTTGCCATCCTATTTACCAACCTGTATAATAGGTTATAAGAACAGTAAGGAGCATACCACTATGATGATTTCAACGAAGGGCCGTTATGCGCTGCGTGTTATGATCGATATTGCCGAGCACCAGCACGACGGCTATATCCCCCTGAAGGAGATCGCCGCACGGCAGGAAATTTCCGAAAAGTATCTGGAGGCCATCGTGAAGAGCCTTGTCAAGGAGCGCTACCTGACCGGTCTGCGCGGCAAGTCCGGCGGCTACCGCCTGACCAAAGCGCCCGAGGAGTACACCGTCGGCAGCATCCTGCGCCTGAGCGAGGGCAGCCTGGCCCCGGTGGCCTGCCTGGAGCAGAACCCCGTGGAGTGCCGCCGCATGGCCGAGTGCCGCACCCTGCCGATGTGGCGCAAGCTGAATACAATGATCAACGACTATTTCGACGGCATCACTCTGGCGGACCTGGTGAACACCAGCCAGCCGGGGAATGATTATGTGATTTGAAATCAAACGCCTTCCCCTGTGGGGGAAGCCTTATAATAAAAAGGAGCTATGCCCGTGGGCATAGCTCTCTTTATTGCTGTCAGACGATCTCGACCTTTTCCATGACAACCGGCGTGCGGGGCTTGTCGTTCCAGTCGGTGGCAACGTTGGCGATCTCATCGACGACCTCAATACCGTTCACAACATGGCCAAAGGCGGCGTAGCTGCCGTCCAGATGCGGGGCATCCTGGTGCATGATGAAGAACTGGCTGCCGGCGGAGTTCGGGTCCATCGAGCGGGCCATGCTGATGACACCGCGGGTGTGCTTGATGGGGTTGGCAACGCCGTTCTGCAGGAACTCGCCCTTGATGTGCCAGCCGGGGCCGCCCATGCCGGTGCCCTGCGGGTCACCGCCCTGGATCATGAAGCCGGGAATAATGCGGTGGAAGGTCAGGCCGTTGTAAAAGCCGTCCTTGACGAGCTTCTCAAAGTTCTCGCAGGTGATGGGGGCTGCGCTGTGGTCCAGCTCAATGTCGATGGTCTTGCCGTTCTGCATGGTAATGCGAATCATACGGTGTTCTCCTTTTCGGTTTGATTTGTTGTGTCAGGGTCGCTCTCGGGAGTGGCGATGCCCTGCAGATAGCTCATACTGCCGAGCTTTTCGGCAAATTCTGCGGGGGGCAGCCGGTTCATCCAGTACAGCAGCGCCGCCCCCATGAACTGCTCACTGCGAAAGACTGCCTTTGGCAGCAGCGCAAACAGCCCGCCGTCGTGATGCTCGCCGGTAAACGGGTCGGTCCAGTCGTCGGGCAGGCGCTTGTCCAGCTGCCGCGGCGAGACGTGGCCCGTGATGAAGCCGCGCCCGCCGAACAGCGGCTCCACGAGCCAGAAAAACACCCGGCGCACGCCGTGCTTACTGGGGAACAGCCCGCGCAGCCTGTAGGTGTGCCAGAACGCATCGGCCAGGTACTCCACGGGGATGTCCTCGCCGTAGGTTTCCAGCAGACAGGTGTGCAGCAGCGCCGTGATGTCGGCCAGCTCCTCCCCTGTGGGCAGGGGGCTAACGTCATCGACGGGAACCAGCGCAGAGCCGGTGTCCTCGGCGTGGAGCGTCGAGTCGAGCGCGATTTCGAGATAGCCGTGCCCGCCCTTGCCCGCGTAGGGCTGGCCGGGCGCGCACATGGCACAGATGAACGGATGCACGACGGTATCCGCGGCGTAGTGGCTCAAAAAGCCGAGCGTGTATTCGACCTGCGGGCGGGTCTTGACGTTGGCGCAAAGGCTGCGCAGGAACGCGCCGGTCTTTTCCTCGTGCATACGGTTGCCGAGGCCGGGCAGATCATAGCGGCGCTTGGCGCGCTTTTTCCAGATTTCAAAGCAGAAAAAGCTGTCCGGGCCGTTGGCACCCGCCGCAAACGCCGCCGGGCACTGAATTTTGTAGTGGATAGTTTCCGCAGCTTTTCTTGCGGTGCGCACATGGGTATAGCCTTCCGGCATGTAGGGTCCCCTTTCGTATCAGCGTAGGTATAATTGTACTGCGTGGAAGGGAAAAAGTCAAATTTTCAAAAAGGCTTTCCCCGAGGGGGAAGCTGTCCGCGCGGCGGACTGATGAGGGCAGAGCTTACGGTATTTCCCGCTTACGGGCAATATCCGGCAACTCGCCCCTCATCCGACCTCGGGCGGGGCCTCGGCCACCTTCCCCCAAGGGGGAAGGCATTCTGCTTCAAATCTTCCTCTCGTCATTCGTCATAACTTTCGGCAGCACGCCAAAGTACAGCACGGCACCGACAATGATGATGAGGATGACGGACAAAATGCCGAACGGTCCGGCGGCGGCATTGATGGCATCGACCTGCTCGGCGGTGGCTGTGGCGGCGGTCAGACCCTGGTCGGCCAGCATTTTGTTGGCGGTAAAGGCACTGACAAAGCCGACAAGCGCCGGGCCCATGATGGACGAGAACTTGCCGAAGATGTCAAAGAAGCCGAAGAACTCGCCGCTGCGGGCCTTGTCGGGAATGAGCTTGCCGAACATCGAGCGGGACAGCGCCTGAATGCCGCCCTGGCTGGTGGCGCAGAGCACGGCCAGCATCCAGAACTGCCACAGGCTGTTCATAAAGAACGCAAATACGCAGATAAACATGTAAACGCAGATGCCGACGCCGACCATCGTGCGCGCGCCGAACTTCTCGGCCAGCTTCATGTAGAGCAGGCAGAACGGCAGGCCCAGCACCTGCACCAGCAGCAGTGCCAGCAGCATACCGGCGGAGTCCAGCCCCAGGTTGGTGCCGTAGCTTGTAGACATGCTGATGATGGTATGCACACCATCGATGTAGAAAAAGTACGATATAATGTAGATCAGCATGGGCTTATCCGCGCCGATCTCCTTCATGGTCGTGAACACGTTTTTAATGCTGGCCCCCACGTCGCCCTTCTTATAGGGCTTGCCGGAGGTCTGCTCACAGTTTTTGACCAGCGGGACACTGAACACGAGCCACCACACGGCGGTCAGGCCAAAGATGAACCCGAGGCAGGTCAGCATCGGCACGCCGACGGCGTTCATGATGAGGAAGAGCAGCAAGGGAATCGTCGAGCCGCCGATGTAGCCGAGGCCGTAGCCCAGCGTCGAGACCGAGTCCATGCGGTCCTCCGTCGTGACGTCGGTCAGGAAAGCGTCGTAGTAGATGCAGGACGCATCAAAGCCGATGGTGCTTGTGATGTAGAGCACCAGCACTATCGCCGCAACCCTGCCCGCCGCATCCGGCGAGGCGGTGAAGTCCATGAACGGCGTGAAGGAAAGCCCTGCTACCGAGACAACACCGATGAGCATAAATGCCGTGAACAGCTTTTTGCGCATACCGCGGATGTCGCCGAACACGCCCAGGAACGGCGCGCTGAGGGCGACGATGGCCATAGCCAGGCTGGTGGCAAAGCCCCAGGTGGACATGCTGGACACGCTGTCGGCGGTGTAGCCCGCAACGGTGTCAAAGAAGATGGGCAGGATGGTCACGACGATGACCGAGTGGGCGCTGTTGGCCCAGTCGTACATCATCCAGCTGATCTCCTGCTTGGTGAATTTTTTCAGGAAGCCCATGGAAGAAAACCTCCGCATTTGTTATTGCACGCTTTTTGCGTGCTTGTATAATTATTGTAACATTTTGCTCCGTCAAAAACAACAAGCCCCGCCGACGTTTCGGTCAGCAGGGCGTAAAAGTTTTGTAATATTTTTGTGGCAGATTGACGGAGCGCACAAAAGCCTTCCCCAGTGGGGGAAGGTGGCCGAGCGGAGCGAGGTCGGATGAGGGGCGGCCTTCCCATAGCAACCCGTTCGCGGGCAATCAAGGCAAGGTTTTCCCTCATCCGTCTGCAGGCGGGGCCGCAGACACCTTCCCCCACGGGGGAAGGCACACTATATTATCTTGCCCGCAGCTCCCAGAACGCCACGGCTCCTGCCGCGGCCACGTTCAGTGAGTCTACGCCGTGCTGCATGGGGATCATGACGGTGTAGTCACAGTGGGCAATCGTGGTGCGGGCCAGGCCGTCGCCCTCTGTGCCCAGCACGATGGCAAGGCGCGGCTCGGCGCGCAGCGCTGGGTCATCAATGCTGACGGCGCGGCTGTCCAGCGCCATGGCGGCAGTTTTAAAGCCGAGCGCGTGCAGGCGGGCCATCCCGGCCTCGGGCCAGTCGGCAGGGCTGTCACCCAGCGTTGCCCACGGCACCTGGAACACCGTGCCCATGCTGACGCGGACGGCACGGCGGCAGAGCGGGTCGCAGCAGGACGGCGAGAGCAGCACCGCGTCCATGCCCAGTGCGGCGGCCCCGCGGAAGATGGCCCCGATGTTGGTGGAATCCACGATGCCCTCCAGCACCGCGACGCGGCGGGCGTCTCTGCACAGTGCCTCGACGCTGCGCGGCTGCGGACGGCGCATGGCGCAGAGCACACCCCGGGTCAGCGCGTAGCCGGTCAGGGCCTGCAGCACGCTGCGGTCCGCGGTGTAGACGGCGGCGTCGAGGCAGCGGGCCAGCACGCCTGCGGCGGGGCCGTCGATCTGGCGGCGCTCCATCAAAAAGGAGAGCGGTTCGCACCCGGCGTCCAGCGCCGTGCCGATGACCTTGGGGCTTTCGGCGATGAAGATGCCCTTTTCAGGCTCCAGCTTATTGCGCAGCTGGGCCTCGGTGAGCCTGGTGTAAGGAGCCAGCTCGGGGGCGGATAAATCTGTAATTTCGATAATATTCATGTTTTCATTTTTCCTTGTAGCGGTGTAGGGGTCGGGCATGCCCGGCCCTGCAGTAATACGGCAGGCGCACCGTTTGTCTCGTATGCGTAGGGCGGGGTGCCCTCACCCCGCCGTGAGCGTCCGCGTGGCCGTACCGTAAACGGGTCACATGGCGCGGTTGGCGGCGGCATGAGGGCATGCCGCCCTACAGTTTTCCCGGCAGCGGGTACCGACCGCAAGCCCGCGGGCCGGGCATGCCCGGCCCCTACAAAGCATACAACACTTCCGTAAAAATTGCAAACAAAACCCGCCGCCCATGGGGCTTGCAACCCACGGGCGGCGGTGTTCTATATAATCCCTGTTCCCTCTAAAAGTCTTTACAAATTACTCGACAGCGTTCAGCGCCTGATCGAGATCGGCAATGATGTCATCGACATGCTCGGTGCCGATGGACAGGCGGATCGTGTTGCGGCCGATGCCTACATCGGCAAGCTCCGCATCGGAGAGTTGGCCGTGGGTCGTGGTGGCCGGGTGGATTACAAGGCTCTTGACATCGGCGACATTGGCCAGCAGAGAGAAGATCTGCAGATGATCGATGAACTCGAAGGCCTCCTTCTGGCCGCCCTTGATGTTGAAGGTGAAGATCGACGCGCCGCCGTTGGGGAAGTACTTCTCATACAGGGCGTGGTCGGGGTGGTCGGGCAGGCTGGGGTGGTTGACCTTCTCCACCTTGGGGTGGTGGGTCAGGAACTCGACGACCTTTTTGGTGTTTTCATTGTGGCGGTCCAGACGCAGGGAGAGCGTCTCGGTGCCCTGCAGCAGCACCCATGCGTTGAACGGGCTGATGCAGCCGCCCAGATCGCGCAGGATCACGGCGCGCACATAGGTCACAAAGGCGGCAGGGCCGGCAGCCTCGGCAAAGCAGACGCCGTGGTAACTGGGATTCGGCTCCGAGAAGGCGGGGAATTTGCCGCTGGCCTTCCAGTCGAACTTGCCGGAGTCAACGATGATGCCTCCCAGAGAGGTGCCGTGGCCGCCGATGAACTTGGTGGCAGAATGGACAACGATGTCGGCACCATGCTCGATCGGGCGGATCAGGTAGGGCGTGCCGAAGGTGTTGTCGATGACAAGCGGAATGCTGTGCTTGTGGGCGATAGCGGCAATGGCGTCAATGTCGGGGATGTCGGCGTTGGGGTTGCCAAGCGTTTCAATATAGACAGCGCGGGTGTTGTCCTGAATGGCAGCCTCGACCTCGGCCAGATCATGGGCGTTGACAAAGGTCGTCTGCACACCGAACGCGGGCAGCGTGTGGGCCAGCAGGTTGGAGGTGCCGCCGTAGATGGTTTTTTGCGCCACAATGTGCCCGCCGTTCTGGGCCAGTGCCTGAAGCGTGTAGTCGATGGCAGCGGCGCCGGAGGCAACGGCCAGCGCGGCAACGCCGCCCTCCAGAGCCGCGATACGCTTTTCAAAAACATCCTCGGTGGAGTTGGTCAGGCGGCCGTAGATGTTGCCCTCGGCCCTCAGTGCAAAGCGGTCAGCGGCATTCTGGGAATTGGGGAACACATAGGAAGTGGTCTGGTAGATGGGCACCGCACGGGAATCGGTGACGGGATCGGCCTGCTCCTGGCCGACGTGCAGCTGAAGGGTCTCAAAATGCAGTTTACGCTCGCTCATGATAAAATCCTCATTTCTGTTTTTTTCTGTTTTTTTATTTTAAAAGAAAAGCCGGGGGTCGTTTTGGTACAACTCCCGGGCAGAATATGCAGTGCGGCGCAGGTTTTACAGGCAGTGCAAAGCATTGCCCCGCGCCCGGACTGCATTTGCCCGGGAGTTAGGCATTCGGCCACAGCGGAAGTTCTGACGAAGCAGATCACCGAAAACGTGAGCCATATACTTTGCACCTCCTTGCTTTTTGTAATAAACCTATGTGATTTGTAGGTTGACTGTATGATAACACGGAATTAACCGTATGTCAATAGGAAAATAGGGATTTTTTGCAAAAACTGTAAACGGGCTGTAAGGCGAGGTTTGCCCTCATCCGTCAGCGGACGAGGCCGGATGAGGGCCGCGTTCGTGCAGCCGCCCATTCACTATTCATAACTTACAGTTGAAATCTTCCCCGAAATCGGTTATACTGTTTTGTAATAAAGTTGAAATATGGGGCACTGTCCCCTTTTTAAAAAGGAGCAAGCAATGGCACACACCGTTATGGTCACCGGCGCAGACGGCTTTATTGGCAGCCACCTGACCGAAGAACTCGTCAAGCGCGGCGAAAAGGTCCGCGCGTTCTGTCTGTACAATTCCTTTGGCTCGCTGGGCTGGATCGACACCCTGCCGCCGGAGATCCGCAGCGAAATCGACATCTTCATGGGCGACGTGCGCGACCCCAACGGCGTGCGCACCGCCATGCGCGGGCAGGAGCGCGTGTTCCATCTGGCCGCGCTCATCGCGATCCCCTTCTCCTACCACAGCCCGGACAGCTACGTGGACACCAACATCAAGGGCACGCTGAACGTGCTGAACGCCGCGCGTGAGCTGGACACCCAGCGCGTGCTCGTCACCTCCACCAGCGAGGTCTACGGCACGGCGCAGTACGTGCCCATCGACGAGAAGCACCCGTTCCAGGGCCAGAGCCCCTACTCCGCCACCAAGATCGGCGCGGACCGCCTGGCCGAGAGCTTCTACCGCAGCTTTGACCTGCCCGTCACCATCGTGCGCCCGTTCAACACCTACGGCCCGCGCCAGAGCGGACGCGCCATTATCCCGACCATCATCACCCAGCTGCTGGCCGGTCAGACCGAGATCAAGCTCGGCAGCCTGACCCCGACCCGCGACTTCAACTATGTCAAGGACACGGCCAACGGCTTTATGACGATTGCCGACTGCGACGCCGCGATTGGCCAGGAGCTGAACATTGCGACGGGCGTTGAGCATTCCATCGGTGATCTGGCCAACGAGCTGATCGCCCAGATCAACCCGAACGCCAAGATCGTCTGCGAGGCCGAGCGTCTGCGCCCCGAAAAGAGCGAGGTCAACCGCCTGCTGGGCGATTCCACCAAGCTGCGTGAGCTGACCGGCTGGGCGCCCCAGTACACCTTTGAGCAGGGCCTGGCCGCGACCATCGAGTTCCTGCGCGGCAACCTGGATCAGTACAAGGTCGGGCAGTATATTCTGTAACATCGCAGATTTTTCATGCACTGTAGGGGCCGGGTACGCCCGGCCCCCGACCTTGCCAAGCCGGATACCTTGCGGCGCGACGAACAGCCGGGCGAGGCATGCCTCGCCCCTACAGGAATCTGATTTTATGTCAAACGTTTCCAAAAAGAAGTTGTCCCTACCCACCGTGCAGCAGCCCGCCGCCCGGTGGGCTTTCGTGTTGGCGGTCTGCGCCTCGCTGGGCGTCGTCGTCAGCTACTACTGGCGCGTGTTCTACGGGCTGGACGCCCGCGGCGTATCTGCGGCGGGCGTGACCGGCCTTTGCGTGGGGCTGGCCGTGCTGGCCGGTGCGGCGGCGCTGGCGTTGCGGCGGGTCAGGGACTTTGCCAAAAAGGGCGCGGCGTGCATTCTGCTGTGCGGCGTGCTGTTTGCCTTTGCCAACCCGCCGATGCAGACCCCCGACGAGACTGACCATTATCTTCGCACCTACGCTATATCCATGGGCCGGTTCGATTTTGATGCCCAGCGCGGCTACCCCGAGGACGTGGACGAACTTGTTGCGGCGTTCCCCGGCGCGTGGGTCAACGCGCACACCTCGGCAGGGCTGGGCACCGACCCCGACACCCACGCCGAGCAGCCGTTCAACTCCGCCGGGTACGCGCTGAAGCAGTACGGCAAGGATGGCCGGGTGGAGAGCATCCGGGATAGTTTTGAACAGTATCTTACCTGGTTGTATAGGGACTCTGTGCCGCAGCGCGTGACCGAGCCGGTCAGCTTTCTGATTTTGCCGTTTTTGCCCGGTGCGCTGGGCATGGCACTGGCGCGGCTGCTTGGGCTTGGCGCACTGGGCTGCCTGTACGGCGGGCGGCTCGTGAACCTGCTGGCCTACACGGCGCTGTGCTATGCAGCGCTGCGCAGTGCGCACAAATGCAGACCTGCGTTTTTGTGCATTATGCTTATGCCGATGTCGCTCTATATGGGTGCGTCGCTGAGCTACGACGCGACGCTTTTGGGCTGCTATTACGTCATGCTGGCCCTGCTGACGCGGGACGAATGGAACGGTAAGACGGCGCTTTTTTACGCGCTGGCCTGCGTGTTTGCCAACGGCACCAAGCCGTATATCAATCTGCTGTGGGTCGTGCTGCCGCTGATTTTACGGAAATCCGAGTGGAAGGTGCGTTTCAGCCGCGCCGTGTACGCCGTACTGACCGCTGCGGGCGCACTGGCGCTGACCCTCGGTGTGGAGCAGTACGGCACGCTTTTGCGCCACAACTACGGCGCGATTGCCCGCCAGGGCGGCACCACCGTGAACGGCGGTGCGCAGCTGCTGTTTGTTTTGAAAAATCCGCTGCGTTACATCGCGGTTTTGCTGGGCACACTGTATGAGAACGACGGGTTCCTCGGCCAGCTGGGGCTGTTCGGCTGGAAGGATATGCCGATTGCGTTTATCAGCATCACCGCACCGCCGGTGCTGCTGGCGGCGGCGATGCTCTGCACCGCGCAGACCGACACGCTGGGCCGACGCCGCATGGGCTGGCTGGGCGTGTTCGGCCTGGTCTACGCCGTTGGCGCGATGACCGCCATGTACATCACCTACACGCCGGTGGGCATGGTGCGCATCGTCGGCTTGCAGACGCGGTATTTCCTGTCGGTCTGGCTGCTGCTGGTGCTGGCCGCGGCGACTGTGCTGCGGCGGGTGCTGGCCCCGCGGCTGACCGCGGCCAAGGGCGAGGCGCTGGCGGTAACGCTGTGCGGCTGGTATGCTTTTGCCGGGGCCGTGCTTTTGTTCCAGCATTACTTTGTGGGACCGGTGTATACGATTTATAAGTAAAGAAAAGGCTTCTCCCCTCGGGGGAGAAGCTGTCACCGAAGGTGACTGATGAGGGGCGGGTGTGCTCCGGCACGCCGTTCACGGGCAATTATGGCAAGCCCGCCCCTCATCCGGCCCTGCGGGCCACCTTCCCCCACGGGGGAAGGCTTACCACAACACGAAAGGAGGCTCACGCCCATGCTGCATCTACTCTACGCCCTTGCGCTGCTGCTTCTGCTCTGCGGGGCCTGTGCGATTCTGGCGGAGCGGTTTACCCTCTCCCCCGCCTTGCTGCCGCTGCCGGTATTGAGCGGCGCGGTGGTCGTGCTGTATCTCTGCGGGGTTGCGGGTTTCCTGCGCGTTGGCGCTGTGGCTGTACTGCTGGCGCTGGCCGCCGTGTGGGTCGTCGGGCTTGTGCAATACCGCCCCGCCGGGGTGGCCGCTGCCTGGAGAAGAGCGGCCTCCGTCCCCGGTTTCACGCTGTTTTTAGGCGGTGCTGCGTTTATCTGGCTGCTGTTCTGTGTACAGCAGCCGATGTTTACCCAGTGGGATGAGTTCACGGCATGGGGCCTGGCCCCCAAGATGGTCGTGGAGCGCGGCGCATTCTATGTGGCCGACCCGGTCAACCTGAAGGCGTCCTTCACCTACCCGGCAACGAGTCTGATCACATTTTTGTTCCAGCCCTTCGGCCCTTGGGCCGAGTGGGCCTGTCTGGCCGCCATTGACACACTGGCGCTGGCCTGTCTGGCCGCTGCTTCCGCCCTGCCGCGGGAGCGGTGGGCTGGCGGCGTGCTCGTGTTTGCGGCGGGGTTCCTGCTGCCGTTTTTCTTCTCGGCCACGCCCACGGGCAGCTACGCAGCGCAGTACGTCAACGCCATGGCAGACCTGCCGCTGGCGATGCTGTTCGGCGGCACGCTCTGCCTGTATTTCGCGGTGGGACGCCGCAAAATTGCCTACTGGCTTGTTGCGCTGCCGCTGGCCGTGCTGGCGGGCGTCTGCTACAATTTCTGTGTTTACTTTGCGGCGGAGCCGCAGCTGATGGGGCAGAACCCTGCCCTGTATGAAAATGTGAGCCGCCTGGTCCAGTTCTGGCTGTGACGGCGCACCCTAAAAAGGAAAAGGACGTATGGCTGACAAAAACATCTACACCGTCGTCGTGGCTGACGATGAGGACGAGCTGCGCGAGGCCGTCTGCACAATGATCCCCTGGGAGGCGCTCGGCTTCCACCTTGTGGGCAATGCCAGCAACGGGCTGGACGCGCTCGAGCTTGTCGAGCGGCTTGAGCCGGACCTGCTGCTGACCGACATCCGTATGCCGTTCATCTCGGGCATCGAGCTGGCGCGGCAGGTGCGCGAGATCCGCCCTGCGATGCACATTGCCTTTTTGAGCGGCTTCGACGATTTCGAGTATGCCAAGCAGGCCATCCAGTACAACATCATCAGCTACATGCTCAAGCCGCTGACGATGGACGGCCTGGCCGCCGAGCTGAAGGCCATCCACGAGAAGATCGACGCCCGCTATGCCGGGCTGCGCCGGGCTGGCTCGGCCCATGCGGATCGCGCAGCGCTCATCATTCCGCTGGTACTGGCCCGTTATGAAAATGCCCCCGAGAATCTGGAGACGCGCCTGCGCCAGGCAGCGGTAGACTGCGGTCTGCTGCGCGGCACCGATGACCGCAGCACGCTGGTGGTGATGGCCGCGGCGCTGGACGGCCCGGTGGACTATGAGGCCGGGCTTACCCAGCTGGTGGAGCAGAGCGCCAACAAATATCTGCGGCATTTCGTATTTTATGGCTGCGGGCGTGCCGTGGCTTTGCTGCTGGGCAACCCCTCTGACTTTGAAGAATACCTGCACATTCTGGCCGATGAGATCTGCCAGCTGGCAGACCGTGCCCTGGGACGCAGTGCCAGCGTCGGCGTCAGCCGTGAATTTGCCCGATTCAGCGACCTGAACGATGCCTACAAACAGGCAATCGAGGCCCTGCGCGCGGCGGCGGAGGGCGAGGGCGGCGTCAGCTTTACGGCGGACGCCCGCAAGACCGGCAGCCTGTGCGAACGCGCACTGGAGATCATTGAGCAGCACTACATGGACGAGGACCTGTCCCTTGCGTCACTCTCCGCCATGCTGGACGTCAGCCCCAACCATCTGAGCGCCTGTATCAAAAAATCGGAGGGGGAGACCTTCATCAACATTCTGGTGCGCCGCCGCATGGAGACTGCCCAGACCCTGCTGCTGACCACCGACCTGCAGATTCAGGAGATCGCCCGGCGCTGCGGCTACACCGACCAGCATTATTTCAGCTATTGCTTTAAAAAGTACAGCGGTACGTCGCCTGTGGCGCTGCGCCGCGCCCGCGCCGCGGGGGAGGCCCGGCTGTGAAGCGCCCGCCCCGCACCGTAGTCCTGGCGGCATCGCTGATCTCCGGCGTGGCCGTGGCGGCGCTGATCCTCTGCACCACGCTGTTTCTGCGCAGCTACCGCAGTGCTGTTGTGGAGGGTGCGCGCACGAACAGTGCCCAGGTCGTCAGCCAGGTCGCAGGCGCGGTGAATAACTACGTCAACACGATGGACAGCGTTGTCGGCATCGTGCTGGAGCAGCTTGACCGTGAACCTGCGATGCGGGACGCATTTCTGAATGCTTTTCTGACAGTCCGGCCCGAGGTCGCAGCCATCACGACTTACGACGAAAACGGCAGTCTGTTGGACTGCTGGGCCCAGGCGGGCCGCACGCCAAAAGCCGACATCCTGCGCAACCTCTCCTTTGACCTGATCACGGCCCGGCGCCTGGGGCATGGCTACATCAGCACGCCGCATGTAGAGTCGATCTTTGACAGCTACTACCCGTGGGTCGTCTCGGTCATCCGCGCTGTGCCGGGGGACGGCGGCAGCAGCCGTTGGCTTGCGGTAGATTTGAGCTTCAAGGAGCTGGCCGCAACGATCAACAACGTCAGCATCGGTCAGCACGGCTACTGTTACCTGATGGATGAGCGCGGCAACATGGTCTACCACCCGCAGCAGCAGCTTTTGTATGCCGGGTTAAAGAAGGAGGAGGCCGGGCGTCTGGCCTGCCTCGGCGACGGCACCTACGTGGAGGACACGGTCATCTACAGCGTACAGCGTGTGCCGGGCAGCACATGGCGCGTCGTCGGCGTCAGCTACATTGACGAAACCGTCAATGAGAGCTTCCGGCAGATGGTGCGCATCACGGTTATCACGGCGGGGCTTGTTTTTCTGGCCGCGCTGACGGCGGGCTGGGTGCTGTCCCGTCTGCTGTCCCGCCCGTTGCAGCAGCTCGAAACAGCCATGGAGCAGTTTGAGCAGGACGCCGACCACTTCGCATTTCAGGCCGTGCGCGGCACGCGGGAGGTGCAGAACCTCTCGGACTCCTTCGGCCACATGGTAGGCCGCATCCAGCAACTTATGACCACCGTCCGCGAGGAGGAAATTGTCCTGCGCAAGACAGAGCTCAAGGCGCTGCAGGCGCAGATCAACCCGCATTTTCTCTACAATACGCTGGATTCAATCGCCTGGATGTGTGAGCGCGGCAAAAACGCCGATGCCGTCCAGATGGTCCATGCACTGGCGCGGCTGTTCCGCATCAGCATCAGCCGCGGGCATGAGCTGATCCCGATCGAAAAGGAGCTGCAGCACGCCGAGGCGTATCTGCAAATTCAAAAATACCGCTACAAAAACCAGTTTACCTACCACTTTACGGTGGACGAGAGCTGCCTGCACTGCCTGTGCAACAAGATCACGCTGCAGCCCATCATCGAGAACGCCATTGTTCACGGGCTGGATCTGATGGTCGATTCCGGCCACATTGAAATCACCGTAAAGCCCGACGGGGATGATATTCTGCTCATCGTCGCGGACGACGGCATCGGCATGGAGCCGGAGCAGGTCGCGGCCCTTTTGCAGAATGAGCCGAGTGACCGCACCGGCATCGGCGTCAAGAATGTCAATGACCGTCTGCGCATCTACTTTGGAGCGGACTACGGTATCTCCATTGAAAGCGCCCCCTACGAGGGCACAACGGTGACAATCCGCACCCCGCGCGTGCCGGAGGACAGGGAGGGCGACTATGACAAAAACCATTAAACGTCTGCTGCCCGCGGCCCTGGCCGTGCTGCTGGCAGGCTGTGCCATGCAGCCCGTGGACAGCACAACGACCCGCTACAGGGTCGCGTTCATAGCCAAAAACAATCGGGATTCCGAGTTCTGGGACGCCGTCTTTACCGGGGCAGAGGCCGCCGCCACGGAATATAACCTGCAATTGACCATAACGGCCCCCGACGATGAGGAGGACTATGCGGCGCAGAACCAGCTGATTGCCGATGCCGTTGAGGACGGCGCACAGGCTATCGTTTTCTCCGCCATTGATTATGAGGCCAACGCCGCCGCCATTGATGCCGCCGCCGCGGCGGGCGTGACGGTCATCAGCGTGGATTCCGCGGTGAACTCCGACAACGTTGCGGCCTACATCGGCGCGGACAACTACGGCGCAGGCCGGATGGTGGCCCAGAGCGTACTGGACGGCATGGAAGGGGCGCTCTGCGTCGGGCTTATCAACTATGAGGTCAACGGTGCCAACGGGCGGGACCGGGAGCAGGGGGCGCGCGATGCTTTTGCGGAAAGCGGACGCGCCAGGATCACTGCCGCCGTGTCAACACACCCCAACGCCGCCAGTGCCCGCGCGGACACGCTGGCCATGCTGCGCACCCACCCGGAGATCAATGTGCTGATCGCCCTCAACGAGACGACTGCCGTCGGCGCGGCGCAGGCTGTCCAGCAGATGCAGCGCGCCGACGACCTCTGGCTCGCGGCGTTCGACTCGAACATCGAGACGATTGACGCCCTGCAGACCGGTACGGTGGACACGCTGATCGTGCAGAACACCTACGGCATGGGCTATTTCGGCGTCGAAAGCGCCTATAAGCTGCTGGCCGGCCAGGGGAGCAGCGTCGAAAAATCGAACATCACCGCCACCCGCACCATCACCCGGGAAAATATGTTTGCCATGGATAAGCAAAAGGCCCTGTTCCCGTTTGGGTGACCCCCGAAGCCCGGCCCCTACGAGCCTACCGCCAAAGCCCTTCTCCCACACAGGAGAAGGGGCTTTTTTATTTTTCCATCATCCGCAAAAATCTTACAAAATGAAAACAACAAACACCCTTTTGTTACTTTTACTGCGCATTCTGCACAAAAACAAACGCTTTCGACTGGCGAAACTGCCCTAAACGGTGAAAATTTCCACCCATAGTCGGTGAAATTTCACCTTGTTTTTTCACCCGTCCCCGAGTATTATAATAACTGTCAACAGGGTTCGCTCCTCTACAAGCGACCCGCCCGAAAATCTACTGCATATCTAAAAAAGAAGGAGAAACTCATTATGAAAAAGTTTGCTGCTCTGGCCCTTGCAGGTTGCATGGCCGTCTCTCTCGCCGCCTGCGGCGGTTCTGCCTCCACTTCCACCGCTGCTTCGGAGTCCACGGCTCCCGCAGAGTCCACCTCTGCTGCAGAGTCTGCTGCTGAGTCCGCAGCCGAGAGCGTTACCGAGGCCACTCAGGGCGGTAAGATCGGCGTCTGCATTTACAAGTTCGACGATGCCTTCATGACCACCTACCGTAATGCGCTGCAGGAGATCCTCGAGGGCAAGGGCTACGAGGTCACCATCGTCGACGGCAACAACGACCAGGCCAAGCAGAACGAGCAGATCAACACCTTCATCACCCAGGGCGTTGACGCACTGATCATCAACCCCGTTATGACCTCCGCTGCCGACCAGATCATCTCCACCGTCAAGGGTGCCGATGTTCCCACCGTCCTGATCAACCGTGAGCCCACCGCCGATCAGATGTCCGCTTACGAC
>ERZ894226.561-NODE-561-length-20968-cov-8.042366_pt1 | contig 20968 bp, 18 predicted proteins | sample MGYA00380294_ERZ894226 | MGnify/ENA primary metagenome ERZ894226 (study PRJEB32331, sample SAMN06328434) | human gut metagenome | biome: human gut microbiome; feature: stool | host: Homo sapiens | collected 2014-10-29 ... | reverse complement strand
GCCCCGTGTTGTAGACTGTGGAGATTATGCTGATTTTGGGATGGTCGGACATAGGCTTTTCCTTATATAAATGAAAAAACTTCTCGGCCCCTCTGCGAGGGGACTCCCGCCGCAGCGGGTGGGGGAGAGAGCCTTGCGGCAATCCGAAGCATTTCGGGCTGTGGCAAGGTTCAACCCCTCCGGCCCTGCGGGCCACCTCCCCTGCTAGGGGAGGCAAGAGGCGGTGTCACAATAAATTTTGCTTCGCTATCGTATACCCGGCCAGCAGCCCCGGCCAATTGCACGCCACGCCAATGCGGTACGGCACGGCCAGAAGCCTGTTCGGGTCATTCCGCAGGCGTTCCCGCAGGGCTTTGCGGGCGGCGGGGTCGGCTAAAATTTCAGCAAACAGCGCGCGGCGCTCTGCATAGGACAGCGTGCCCTTACAGCCGGTCAGCAGACCGTACTGGTTCAGGCAGGCCCGCAGACGGCTCGCGGCCTCATAGGGGGCCGGGTCGATGCCGTTTTGCCGCAGCAAATCGGCCAGCGCCGGGCGGGTCACGCGCTCGGCGTCCAGCAAGTCCCCCCGCAGGCGGCGGGACAGACTGCCGGCCTCGGTATCATACTGCTTATAGTATACACCATCCAGACAATAAATGGCAGAGGTATTCTGTAAAAATTGTATGTTAAACAGCACGTCTTCGTTGATGGCAAGGCGCGCATCAAACCGCACCGCCCCGATGGCCGCGCGGCGGAACAGCTTGGGGTAGGGCGCGGCCAGCAGCCCCGTGTCAAACAGCAGGGGGGAGAGCGCACTGCCGAGAGCCTGTAAGTCCGGGCAGAACCCCGCGGGCAGGTAGTCGGTGGGCTTGACCGCACCGCCGCTTTCCCGCGTAAGGCCGAACAAAATCATGTCGGCGTCGGTGGTCAGGGCATCCAGCGCGGCCCACAGACCGGGTAAAAGAGCATCGTCGGCATCCAAAAACAGCACCCAGTCCCCGTGCGCGGCGTCCAGCCCGGTATTGCGGGCCGCACCCGCGCCGCCGTTTGCACGATGCAGCGCCCTGACGCGCGGGTCAGCGGCTGCCAATTCGTCACAGAGCGCGCCCGTGTCGTCGGGGCTGCCGTCGTCGACGAGCAGGACCTCCAAATCGGCGGGCGCACCGGTCAGGGCGCTGTCCACCGCGCGGCGCAGCGTGGCCGCGGCTCTGTAGCAGGGGATGATGGCGGAAATGCTCACGGGTGCTCCTCCTGCAAAATGCTTTCGTAGATGTGCAGTAAATCAGCGGCATTGCGGGCCGCATCATGGGTCTGCAGTGCGCGGGCACGGGCCGCCCGGCCCATGGACGTACCGCCGTCGGGGCTGTGCAGCACCTGCAAAACGGCGCGGGCCAGCGCGTCGGCGTCCAGCGCATCGCCGTACAAAAGACCCTCGGTGCCGTTCGCCAGCATCGAAGGAATACCGCCCACGGCGCTGGCGACGCAGGGCAGGCCCAGCAGCATGGCCTCGCCTAAGCTGTTGGGGCTGTTCTCGCAGCCGGACGGCAGCAAAAAAACATCTGCCTCCAGATACGCCTGCCGCATGGCCGCGGCATCCAGCGGCCCGGTGTAGCGGATGTGCTCCGTCACGCCCAGCTGTGCGGCCAGCCGCTTGCAGTAGAGCTTGTAGGGGAACATTCGGTCAATGACCGGGCGCAGCAGCGGGCCCTTGTCCAGCGGCGGCCAGCCCGCAATGCGCAGCTCGGCGTCACCGTACTCGGCCAGCACGGCAGGCAGCGCCTTGATGACGGTGTGCAGGTTTTTCAGCGGGTAGTTGCCCTGGGGCAGCAGCAGCACCGGCGCGGCGGCAAAGTCCCGCGCATGCCACAGCGTACCCGTATAAAACAGCGGACGCAGTGTCTCGTTGCAGGGGTAGTAGCGGGCGTGGGGGGCCAGCGCGGCGCAGGCGGCGCGGTCAAACGCCGTGCGGCCCGTCACATAGCGGGCGTCGGCCAGCGCTGCGGCCTCCTTTGCGGCCAGTGCGTCAAAGCTCGCCTGCATATTGTCGAGCAGCTCGCCGGGAATGATTTTATCAACGGCGTGCCACAGCGCACCGGAACGGCGGTATATTTCGGGCACGCCGTCGCAGAGGTGCGCGGCGCAGTCCCGCATAACGCCCTGTACGCTGAACAGCACGGGCAAGCCTGATGCGCGGGCAGCGTCGGCCATGACGGCGGCGGGGTCAAACTCGGTGCCCCATATATGCACAAGGTCGGGGCGCTCGGCCTGCAAAAGCGGCGCAAAGGCGGCAGTGTCGCGCACGACGCGGTAATGCACGCCGTCCGCGGTGCCGTCGGCATCCGCTTTGCCCACGCTGAGCACGGTCAGGTGCAGATCGGGGCAGGCGCGCAGCGCGGCCAGCTGCCCGGTCAGCCAGCTGCCGCTGACATCGCTGGCTCCGGCCAGCCCGCAGGCAGCCGCCGCCTGCGGCAGGGTGGTTCTGACAAGCCAAAGAATGTGCATAGGGACTCCTTTATTTTCTCTTGAATGGCCGCAGCTGACCGCTCACAACCACTTTAAAAACTCCTCCGCGACCTTCTCCGGGGTGAACTCGGGGTAGAGCCTTGCCGTCTGGGCAAAGGGCAGGGCATGACCCTGTACATTGTGCAGCCAGCTGTGCAGTTTTGCCACGGTGCCCGGCGTGACGCCGTCCTTCCGGTACAGAACCAGCGCCAGCGGGTAGCGCGCCAGATAGGGCAGGGTGGGGTCGTTCTCGCTCACAGCCAGATGCAGTACCGGCTTGCCGGTGGCAAAATAGCCAAACAGCTTGCTGGGCATCTGATTGTCATAGGTGTTGCCCAAGCTGACAAGCACGTCGGCGCGATTTTCCAGCGCGGCGGCCTCGTCGGGCGGCAGCAGGCCGGGGCGCACAAATTTTGCACCCAGAACACGGGCTGTCTCGTCGGCGTCGGCGGCAAAGCGTTCCCAGCCGCCGCCCGCCATCGTTAATGTTACAGCGTCGTCGTGCAGTGCGCGGAACAGCGCCAGTGCAAAGCCGGGCTCCCGCATACCGGGGTGCAGGCTGCCGCAGAAAACACACTGTATATCGTCATGTTCCACTGGCTCCATCACCCGCGGCAGCAGCGTTGGAAAGCCCAGAACGTGTACCTTTTCCCGCCACGGGGCCAGCGGTGCGCCGTCGGCGTAGTCGGGCAGGGCCTGCGGCGTGACGAAGGTCCCGTCCAGCGCGTCCAGCAGCTGCCCCTCCCGCGCAAAGCCGCCCGGGGCTGTGTAGTCCCGGTTGGAGGCATAGGGGTCCAGCTGCCACAAAAATTTCTTTCCGCGGATGGCGGCAGCTTCCAGCGCAAACGCCGTGCGGTAGGGCGCGCAGACGGCACAGACTGCGTCAAAGTGAAATTCCGCGTCCAGCCGCTCGATTTCCCGCCGACTGTCCACGGTGCGGCGGGGCTGCTTCAGCACCAGCTGGCGGAACGCCGCCGCCGCTGCCGCGGGGTGTGCAGCCAGCCGGGCCAGCCGCAGCGGCACCGGCGTGCCGCCCTTTTGGCCGTTTTCCAGCGCCTCGTTCATCTGGCGCTCGTCGGCAAAGGCCAGCAGGTGCTGCATGGCCCCCTCCGGCGGGGCGGGCGGGGTGTGCAGGCCGTCCCAGAGGGTCAAAATATGTACGGTATGGTCGCGGCGGAGCAGCTGCTCCGCCAGCCGAAAGCCCATCAGGGCGTTGGCGCTGGCGGGATTCTCCACCCGGTCCAGTACAAGTAAAATGCGCATTATTGTCGGTCCTTCAAGAAATTTCGGCACGCCCACTGCCAGAGCCGCGGCATGTGCAGCGTCAGCCAGGCCGAAAAACGGATGCTCCGGGGCAGCAGCGGATTGCGCCCCAGCTGCGGGTCGTCGGCCCCCGCGGCAATGCCGATCTTCAGCTCGTTCAGCTGGACGCGGTAGTCTGCGGCGTTGGCACGGCGCAGGATCATGCTGGCCAGATAGACGAGCTTTTCATAGTAAAAGGCGTTCACGCTCTGCTGCATTTCGGCGGGGGCCGTGGCGCGGATCTCCGCAGCGGCGCGGCGCTGGTCGTCGATGCTCTGCGGCGGCAAGGCGCGGTGGCTGGCGCTGGCCGCGTGCTGGCGGTAGTGATAGCCTGCAAAATCGCAGAACGCACACCCCGGAGCGGCTAAAAATGCACGCCAGTTCGCCAATAGATCCTCGTTATAGGCCAGCCCGTTGTCGAGCATCTCCTCGGTCAGCAGGTCGGCGGAGAACAGCTTGTTCCACAGGCCGTAATCCACGGCGTGGTCATGCAGCAGCGCGTCCAGATGGGCGGGGCTTCGCAGGATCTTGCTGTTGCAGGGCGCGGGCGCGTCGGCGGGCACAGTGTCGGTAAAGGTATCGTACCGGCAGCAGGCCAGCGGCAGCCCGCTGTTCGTCACCGCCGCATACAGCGCGTCCAGAAACTCAGGGTGGTACAAATCGTCCGCGTCGCAGAACGCAAACCATTTGGCCCCCAGCGCCCGCCCCTCGCGCACACCCGCCGTGCGGGCCGCGCAGACACCGCTGTTGGTCTGGTGCAGCGCCACAAAGCGCTGGTCGCCCGCCGCGATGGCATCGCAGAGCGCGGGGGAGTCGTCGGTGGAGCCATCTTCCACAAGAATGCACCGGAAACCGTCAAATTTCTGGGCAGCAATCGCGTCGGTGCAGGCGGTCAGGAACGCCGCCGCATTATGTACAGGTACGATGACTGCGATCTCACAGGGCTTCATGGCGTCACCTCGGCATAACGGCGCAGGTAAAAGGCTTGCAGGACCTCGGCGCTCGTGTGGATGTCATATCCGGCCTTAATGGCCTTCTCCCGCGCCTGTGGGTCGCGGCGGAAGGAGGCCGCCGCAATTGTGTTTGCCCACGCAGCGGTGTCGTTCAGCGGCAGGAATTTTACCCTGTCGCTGAACGCCGCGCCGCGGTCCACCGTGTCGGCCACAAAGCAGGGCAGACCCGCGGTCTGCGCCTCCACCAGCACGACGGGCAGACCCTCGAAAAGGCTGGGCAGCAAAAAGGCGTCCATCGCGTCGTAAAAGCTCTGGATGTTGCTGCGCACGCCCGCAAAGATCACACTGTCGCCAAGGCCGAGCTCGGCGGCCAGCGCCTGCATTTTCTCCACGTAGGCGGGGTCGCCGCCGCCCAGCAGCACCAGCCGTGCTTTGGGCAGGCGGGTGCGCACGGCGGCAAAAATTTTGAGCAGTCCCGGGTGGTTCTTCTGGTCGGAGAACCGCCCCACATGGCCGAACAGGATTTCCTGATCGGTCACACCCAGCTCACCGCGCAAAAGCGCACGGCGCTGCGGGTCGCGGGCGGCAAACCGCGCCGTGTCGATGCCGTTGGGCACGACGGTGAACGGATGCTTGCCAAAAAGCATCTGCCCGGCCTTCTCACTGCACGCAAAGCGGTCCGTCAGGCCGATGTTGAAAAAGCTGCTCATAAAATGATCGAGCCGTCCCACAAAATTGCATTCATACGCGGTATTGTGGCTGTGGCCGCACCGCACGGGGATACCCGCGCGCCGCGCCGCGGGGTTGTAGAACATGCCAAACCCGCTGTAATGGCCGTGGATGATGCGCCACTCTGGGTGGGCGGCAAACAGCGCCCGCAATTCACGCAGGTAGCGGGGCAGGTTGTTGTCCTGCCGGACGGTCAGCTTGAAGATGCGCCCGCCCAGCGCACGGATTTCATCGTCAAAAAAACACGGTTTATCGTAATGATAGAGAAAATCGAACTGGACCTTCTCCCGGTCGATCGTGCGGTAGACGTTCATGACAAAGGTCTCCATGCCGCCGGCGTCCATGGCGGGCATGACCTGTAAAACACGGATGGGCGGCATCAGCGTTCAGCCTCCAATGCGGCCATCTTTTGCAGATTCTCGGCAGTTTTGGCCAGAATTTCGTCTTTGTCCGTTGCATCTTCTTTGTCGTCGCAGGAGAGCGCCCGCAGGTCACAGGTGCGGGCGCCGTCGAAGCGGTATTTATCAGCTTTCATGGGCAATGCCTCCCTGAAATTATACTTATTTATAAGTATACCCGTTTTTGTGCATTTGTGCAACAGCAGGGCAAGAAAAAAGCTCCCCTTGCAAAAGGGGAGCGAAATTCCTGGCCACCTCCCTCGCAGAGGGAGGCAAGAGTTATTTCTTCGGCTTCTTTTCCGCTTCGGCGCATTTGCTGTGGCAGCTGGCACAGTTGCCGCCGCAGCCACCCTGCCAGCCGCCGTTCTGGCAGATGAACAGGATCGCCAGCGCCAGCAGCACAAAAATGATCACAACAATGATAACACTTGCCATATCGTATACTACCTCATACGTATCTGTAGGGGTGCTTTCCGGCGCGGTTCACACCAGGCCAAACACCGTTCCTACACAGTGTACCACAAATGCCACGATCCATGCAATACCGCATTGCATCAAAACGACGCCTGCTGCGGCGCGGGCACCGCCCAGCTCACGCTTGACGGCAGCAATCGCGGCCACGCAGGGCGTGTACAGCAGGGTAAACACCAGAAACACGATGGACGTGAACGGGGTAAACAGCGTGGTCAGTGCGGCGGTGTCCCCGCCCAGAAGGACCGTCAGCGTAGAGACAACGCTCTCCTTGGCCGTAAAGCCGGTGATCAGCGCGGTGGAAACGCGCCAGTCGCCAAAGCCCAGCGGCCTGAACAGGGGAGCAATAAAACTGCCGATGGCTGCCAGCAGGCTCTTGTCCGCCGAAGCGGCCACGTTCAGGCGCATGTCAAAGGTCTGCAGGAACCAGATCAGCACCGTAGCCACAAAGATAATGGTGAAGGCCTTCTGCAAAAAGTCGCGGGCTTTCTCCCAAATCAGCTGGCAGACACTGCGCGCCGAGGGAAAACGGTAGTTGGGCAGCTCCATGACGAAGGGGACAGGCTCGCCCTTGTACTTGGTGAATTTCAGCAGGATCGCGTACAGGATGCCGCACAGGATGCCCGTGATGTACAACCCGATCATCACGACGGCACGCCACTGCCGGGGGAAGAACGCCGTCGTGAACAGGGCGTAGATCGGCAGCTTGGCCGAGCAGCTCATGAACGGGGTGAGCAGGATCGTCATTTTGCGGTCACGGTCACTGGACAATGTGCGGGTGGCCATGATGGCGGGCACCGAGCAGCCGAAGCCGATGAGCATGGGCACAAAGCTGCGGCCCGAAAGTCCGATGCGGCGCAGCAGCTGATCCATGACGAAGGCCACACGCGCCATATAGCCGGTGTCCTCCAGAATCGACAGGAAGAAGAACAGCGTGACGATGGTCGGCAGGAAGCTCAGCACGCTGCCCACGCCCGCAAAGATGCCGTCAATAACAAGGCTGTGCACAACGGGGTTGATGCCGTAGACCGTCAGTGCGTGGTCGGTCAGGTCGGTGAGCGCGTCAATGCCCAGTGTCAGCAGGTCGGACAGGCCCGCGCCGATGACACCGAACGTCAGCCAGAATACCAGCGCCATAATGCCGATAAAGCAGGGCAGGGCGGTGTATTTGCCGGTCAGGATGCGGTCAATGGCCACACTGCGCTTGTGCTCGCGGCTTTCGCCGGGCCGCACAACGGTTTTGTTGCAGAGGCGTTCAATAAAGTTGAACCGCATATCTGCCAGCGCTGCCTCGCGGTCCAGACCCGTCTCACTTTCCAGCTCGGCAATCGTATGACCGAGCAGCTCGGTCTCGTTCGCATCGAGGTCCAGCGCAGATTCGATCAGCGTATCGCCCTCGACCAGCTTTGTTGCGGCAAAACGCAGCGGCAGTCCGGTGCGGGCAGCGTGATCCTCGATCAGATGGCTAACGGCGTGTACACAGCGGTGCACCGCACCGCCCGCGCCGTCCCCGGCGTCGCAGAAGTCAATGCGGCCCGGTGTCTCGCGGTGGCGGGCCACGTGCAGGGCGTGCTCGACCAGCTCGTCGATGCCCTCATTCTTGGCGGCGGAAATTGGCACAACCGGCACGCCGAGCAGCTCCTCCAGCTCGTTGACCATGATGGTGCCGCCGTTGGCGCGGACCTCATCCATCATGTTCAGCGCCAGAACCAGCGGAATGTTCAGCTCCATGAGCTGCATCGTTAAGTACAGATTGCGCTCGATGTTGGACGCATCCACAATGTTGATGATGCCGTCCGGGTGCGTGTTGAGCAGAAAATCGCGGGTGACGATCTCCTCACTGGAATAGGGGGAGAGGCTGTAGATGCCCGGCAGGTCGGTGACGGTAGCCTCGGCATGGCCGCGGATGACGCCGTCCTTGCGGTCCACCGTCACACCCGGGAAGTTGCCGACGTGCTGGTTGGAGCCGGTCAGCTGGTTAAAAAGCGTCGTCTTGCCGCAGTTCTGGTTGCCGGCCAGCGCGAACCGGAGCGGCTGGCCTTTGGGAATTTCGGCCCCGCTCTTGCGGTCATGGTAGCTGGGGGCCTTGCGCAGCTCGCCCACGCCGGGGTGGGGCACCGCGGTGTGGCGCTCCTCACTGCGGGCGGCGCGGTCCGTCTCGTGGACGTTCTCCACTTCGATTTTCGCCGCGTCGTCCAGCCGCAGCGTCAGCTCATAGCCGCGCAGCTCGACCTCGATGGGGTCGCCCATCGGCGCGACCTTGCGCAGGGTGACCTCGGTGCCGGGGGTCAGGCCCATGTCCAGCAGGTGGTGGCGCAGCTCGCCCTGGCCGCCGATGGTACGCAGCACAGCATCCTGCCCGATTTTCAAATCCGCCAGTGTCATATTTACAATCCTCTTTCGCTTTGAAAGTTTGACTTGTCTAACTTTTTGCAGCTATAGTGTAGCACAACATCGGTGGAGATGCAAGGGCGTATTGCCCGCCCGCGGCGGTTGTGGTATACTTTTTTGCTAAAAGGAGAGGATGGTTATGAAGCTGACAGTACGCAGGGCCGCGGCGGCGGACCTGCCGACGCTTTTGCAGATTTTTGACAACGCGCGGGTGTTCATGCGCACCCATGGCAACCCGCACCAGTGGCCGGACAGCTACCCCGGCGCGGCGCGCCTGGCCGCCGAGATCGAGCGCGGCGTCTGCTATGTGGTGATGGGGGAGGGGGCCATACAGGCCGTGTTCTGCCTGATCCCCGGCGACGAGCCGACCTATCGCATCATGGAGGACGGTGCCTGGCCAGAGGACCTGCCCTACGCAACAATCCACCGGATGGCGTCGGCAGGGCAGGTGCGCGGCATCGGGCAGTTCTGTATTGACTGGTGCCTGCGGCAGGGCCTGCCTGTGCGTGCCGACACCCACGCCGATAACATCTACATGCAGCGCGCGCTGGAAAAGAGCGGGTTTGTGAGGTGCGGGAGGATCTACGCTGAGGATGGCTCGCCGCGGTGGGCGTATTACCATAAGGCCGCAACCTAAAAGGCATCCCCCGCGGGGGATGTTGTCTGCGCAGCGGACGGATGAGGGGCAGCCTTCCGCTGCAACCCGTAACCGGGCCGCAGTCGGAAGGCTGCCCCTCATCCGCCCTCGGTCAGAGCCTCGGGCACCTTCCCCCAAGGGGGGAAGGCTTTTTTATTTCAATTTACCGTCCAAACACCGACCCTAAGCTGCTGAACCAGTTCGAGATGTTCTGTACCTGGGTCTGCAGGCTGTTGACGGTGTCCATCAGGGCGGGAAGCTCGGTCAGGACCTTGTTCAAGGCGTCAACATCGACCTTTTTCAGCTGTGCGGTGATTTCCGGCAGATCCTGCATCATGCTGTCCAGCTGGGCCTGATCCAGTGTGTCCAGACTGGTTTGGACGGTGTCGGCCAGATCGTTCACGCGGTTGCAGGCGTCCATAACGTTGACGTAGGCCTCGTTCATCCGCCAGCTGAAGAACGCCAGTGCCGCCAGAATGATCGCGCAGAGCACGACGCTCAGCACCATGCGCTTGCGCTGGTTGGCAATGATGCCGCGGTTCTGCTGATCCTGTAATTCCAGCTGGGCCTCAATGCGGTTGAGCTGCGACTTCAGGTCGGCGGCGTCCAGCCTGCCGTCGCGGTTTTCGTCGTTGGTGCGGTTCAGCTCCGCAACGCGGTTTTTCAGCTGGTCGTCCATTTGTGTGTTCAGATTTTCCATAGCGTACTCCCTTTGGGTAGGTTTGTAGGGGCCGGACATGTCCGGCCCTGACGTGTACGGTAAACGGGCACTTGCGGGAAGGCTGCGGGCCGGGCATGCCCGGCCCCTACGCGGCAGCAGGGCTGCTATTTCCGCGTATCCTTCATCTCGAACCAGAAGGTCGAGCCGCGGCCAACGGCGCTGTCAACGCCGAAGGCGAAGCCGTGCTGCTGTAAAATTGCCTTCGTGATGGACAGGCCCAAGCCGGTGCCGGTACGCCCGCTGTCCTGCCGCGCACGATAGTAGCGGTCAAAAATGTAAGGCAGATCCTCCGGCGGGATGCCGGGGCCGTGATCCTCGATTTCAATGCGGCAGCCCTTCTCCTGCGGGATGGCCCGCAGCACAACGACACCGTCCGCACCGATGTGGTGGAACGCATTGCCCAGCAGGTTGTGCATGACCCGCTCCATCATGGCTGGGTCGGCACTGACCGGGCAGGGCTCGTTGGCCTGCAAATCAAGCTGCCAGTGATTTTTGTCGCACAGCGCGTCGTAGCGGCCCGCAACCTCAAAGCAGAGGTCGCTCATGTCAAAGTCAACAAGATTCGGCCTTTCCGCACCGCTCTGCACTTTACTCAGCTCCATCACGCTGTTGACGAGCGTGGAAAGCCGGTTCGTCTCATCGACAATGATGTTGCACTGCTCGGTACGCTTGGCGTCGTCGCTGCCGGTCAGGTCGCGCACGGTCTCGGCGTAGCCCTTTATCAGGGTCAGCGGGGTGCGCAGGTCGTGGCTGACGTTCGCCAGAATGTCCTTTTCGAGCTGGGCGCTGCGCTTGACCTCGGCGGCCATGTGGTTGAAATCCTCGGCCAGACGTCCGATCTCATCGTGGCGTTCAACCTTGATCTGCACATCGTAGTTGCCGGAGGCAATCTCCTGTGCGCCGTTGGACAGCTTGCGGATCGGGTTCGTGAACCAGCGGCTGAAAAGTATCGCCAGCAGCAGGTCCAGCACCAGCAGAATCAACGCGACAGGCCCAAGGATCGCGCGCAGCACCTCGGCAGCCGTCGTGATCTGCGCCAGACTTGCCGAGACAATAACCCCGTACTGCCCGTCGGCGGAGAGCCGCCCGACGCACATCTGCATCGAGGAGCCGATCTTTACGATCTGGTACAGCGAGCCGTCCTGAAACAACTTTTGCCGCAGCTGAATGGCAATGCGGGTGTCCAGATTGTAGCCAAACTCCCCGCCGAACGCGCCGGTGCTCTCATGCAGCAGGCAGGGGTACATGCTCTCGTAGGCTTTCAGGCAGCGCAGCGTTGAATCGGAGAAATCCACGCAGTTGCCGTCAACGTTGATTTTTTTGTCCCGGAACGTCTGGCTCACGCCGCTCCAGAATTCATCGTTCAGATAGAGCCCCTGATAGGTGCGGTTTGAAATTTCCGCGTCCGACTGGTCAATCAGCGCCGTGATGGCGGTGGCCTTGCTGTCCAGCTTGGCACGAATGTTGCGGTTGTACTGCGGCTCCAGCGCGTAGGTGATGATCCCCCACACCAGCAGCAGCGTAAAGAGCGTGATGCCGCCGATAAAGAGCATCAGCTGCCATTGGATGCCGGGCGCAAAGGGGCGCTTTTGCTTTATTTCGTCCTTTTTCATACAGCGTCCGGGTCAAACTTGTACCCGATGCCCCACACGGTCACGATCATCTTACGGCAGGCACCCAGATGGCCGCGCAGCATCTTGACGTGGGTATCGACGGTGCGGTCCTCGCCGTAATAGTCATAGTTCCAGACCTTTTGCAGGATCTTTTCGCGGCTCAGCGCAATGCCCTTGTTGCTGACCAGAAAAACCAGCAGATCAAACTCCTTCGGGGTCAACGATGCCTCCTGCCCGGCCACCTTTACGCTGTGGCTGGCCGTGTCGATGGACAAATCGCCGAAGGTATAGCTCCCGGTGGCCTCGGCGGGCTTGGGCATCGTGCGGGCCAGCACAGCCTTGACACGGGCGACCAGCTCCCGCGGGGAGAACGGCTTGACGACATAGTCATCGGCACCGCTCTCCAGCCCGGTCAGCTTGTCGTATTCCTCACTGCGGGCGGTCAGCATGATCACGGGGGTCATGATCTTGCGGGTGCGCATCTCCCGCAGGCAGGTCATGCCGTCCATAAACGGCATCATAATGTCCAGAATTACCAGATCAATGCCGCCCTGGCTCAGCACGCTCAGCGCGGCGGTGCCGTCGCCGGCCTCCTCACAGGTAAAGCCCGCATATTGCAGATGCTCGCGGATAAGGTCCCGGATGCGCGGCTCATCATCCACGATCAGAATTTTAGCCATAGGAATGCCCTCCTTATACGTCTATATTACCACAATACAATGCAAGAGTGGAAGAATTGTGAAAAAAAATAAAATTTTTATAAAAATGTTTGCTTATATCCGGGTCCTGCCATGTAACTTTAAGGAGAGGCATCCTTTTTGCAAAACCTGTTGCAATTTGCCGCTGTACGCGGTACAATGACGGCAGGAGCGTGAGCGATTATGAAAATTCTGCTTTGCATTGTCTTACTTCTGGTGGTTCTGACGCTGTTCGCCGTCTGGCCGGGCAAGCGGCGGGACGCCCTGCGTGCGCCGTTTCTGGGCCGCAACTGCGCACACCGCGGGTTCTTCGGCAAGGATCAGCGCCCGCCGGAGAACAGCCTGCCCGCCTTTGCCGCGGCGGCCAAAAACGGCTACGGCATTGAGCTGGATGTACAGTTTACCGCGGATCGGCGGCTTGTGGTTTTCCACGATGATACGCTGGATCGTATGACCCCGGCCAAGGGCTTTGTCCATGATATGCCTTGGGCAGAGTTCTCGACCCAGCCGCTGGCCGGCAGCGACGAGCACCCGCCTCTGTTTGCCGATATGCTGCGCACCGTCGCCGAGGCCAACCCCGACACGCCGCTGATCGTCGAGATCAAGAGCCGCAGCGAGTACAAGCATACCTATCTGGAGGAGCTTTGCCGCGCAACGATTGCCGAACTGAAAACCTACCCCGGCCCCTACTGCATCGAGAGCTTTGACCCCCGCGTCGTGGGCATCGTGCGGCGGCAGGCCCCCGGTCTGCTGCGCGGTCAGCTGGCCGACAGCTACCGGAGCTACCGCAAGACCGGTGCGCATCCCGTGCCCGCGTTCGTGTTCTCCCACTGCCTGGGCAACTTTTTGGGGCGGCCTGATTTTATCGCCTGGTGCCCCGAAAAGCGCAACTGGGCCGTGCGTCTCTGCGCGCGCCTGGGTGCCATGATGGTCATGTGGACCGCCCTGCCCGAGCATGACACCCGGAAGCTCGAGGCCGAGAACGACGCGGTCATTTTCCAGTGGTACGCGCCGAAACAGCAGTATAAGTAATGCGTATGGCCGTTGCCATTGCGGGCGGATATAGAATCCGCCCCTACGGACAGGGTGCCGCGTTTCGTCGTAGGGGCGCATTCAATATGCGCCCGCCACCCGCCGCGCACTGAACACATAAAAAGCGCAGCCCCCGCATACATTGCATTGACAATGTGTGAGGGGGCTGCGCTTATGTTTTTATTTACCGTTACAAAACCCGGTCTGCGGCAGGCGGGCGCGCTGGCTCTGTGCGCCGTCTGCCTGTGCGGCACGGTGGCCGCGGCGGTACATTTTTCCGGTGGGGCAGTCACGGCGTCCGCCGCGGCGGTGCCGGGCATCGAGACCACGCAGGACATCGGGACTTATTTTACCGGCTACGGCTTTGACACCGACCTGGCCAGTGCGGCGGTGGACAAAGTGAAGATCCCCAAAAAGTGGGACGACAGCTTTGCCGCCTTCAACCAGATCGTGCAGGAAAGCGGCCTTGACCTGGGCGATTACAAGGGCAAGACCGTGGAAAAGTGGACTGTGCTCTGTCCGCAGCTCTCTACGGGCGACCATGACACATACTGTGTGCTGCTGGTCTACAAGGCTAAGGCCGTGGGGGCATATTTACTGCAAAAGCCGTCCGGCGAGGTGACAGGGCTTATCACTGCCGCCAAGGCCGGCGCCGAAGCCGCTTCGGAGGAGGAAACCGTGGAAATTTCCGCCGACGCCTACCCGGAGGAGTAAACGCTGTGGACGCTGCAGGGGCGGGCATTGCTCGCCCGCGCACACGCCGTAGGGGCGGATTCCATATCCGCCCGCGGAGCTTTACGTCGGCTGCCTTTTATTCATCCAACCACCGTTCCCGCGGCAGCGCAAACACCGCGCCGCAGAGCAGCAGCAGAGCGGGGTCGCTGGTCAGGTGGGTGACCTGGCTCTCCATGTAGCCATAGGCCAGCATGACCAGAAGGCAGGCCACGGCCTGCCACTGCCCGCGTCGGGCATAGCCGTACAGCGCCGTCATCATCAGCACGCAGACCAGCACGACCATCACGGGACCGGTCAGGTAGAGCAGATACACAAAAATATTGTCCAGCGCGGGCCAGTCCGGGAGCATCTGGCCCGCAATTTTTATGTCGAACACCCGGTATGCCGCCCATGCCAGCGAGATGCGGCAGGTCAGCAGGTCGTCGAGCTTCTTCAGCCAGCCGGGGCCGATGTCGTTGGCCCACGGCCCGATTTTTACGACGAACAGCGGTAAAATATAACTGACCGCGGCCAGCACCGGCACCGTGGCCGCGCAGAGCGCTGCCAGCGGTCTGCCGCCCGGGTGCAGCCCCCTGCGGGTGCGCAGCTTTGCCAGTGCCAGCAGCAAAACGAGCAAAAACGTGCAGAGCGCCGCGGACCGGGACTTGGGGCCGACCATCAGGAACACGCCCACGGCGGCCACGCCAGCCAGTTCCGGCCAGGTCAGCCTGGCGCGGCGCAGCAGCACCCACGCCAGCAGCAGGCCGAACATCACCCCGCCGAAGGTGTTGGGGTGGCCGTAGCCGAACATCAGGCGGTAGCTGCCGTTGCGCTCACTGGCCGCGTCGGGCGCGATAATGCCCGCAAAGTGCAGCAGCTCCACCAGCGCCAGCGTCGGCACGCCGCAGGCCAGAAATGCCTTCATCACACGGCGCAGCGGCACGTCCTTGGCGGCCAGCAGGGCCACGCAAAGCCCCAGCCACCAGATGTTCTGCCCGTTGAAGTAGACCCACCGCGCCACAAAGTACAGCAGCCCGGCGCAGACCATGCTGCGGCCATTGTACTTTGTGCCCAGCAGGATCTTAAAGCCGAAGCAGAGATACATGACCCAGTCCAGCACGGGGGAGACCCGCGTCTGCAGCCAGGGCCAGTTTTCCCGCGCCATGCTGTTGTTGAACACAACGATGAACTCATACACCATCACGCCCAGCAAAAACGCCCATGCACCGTATTTTTGGCGCACCGACGCATAGCGCGTGGTGAACAGCAGTCGTTCCTCGCCCCACCAGACAGCAGGGACGCGCCTGTGCCGCAGCACGGGCAGAAAATCAAGCACAGCCGCCAGCGCCAGAAACGCCAGCAGCCCATTTGCAAAACCAAACAAAGGGACAAACCTCCCGTTTTTCTTCTCGGCCCCCTCTGCGTGGGGGAGAGAGTCCTGCGGTAATCCGAAATGCTTCGGGCGGAAACAAGGCTTTTCCAGCCAACCATGCAAACACATTATAAACATTCCACCCGCCGTTTGACAAGCCTTTTGCAGAATGTTATTCTTATACTGTACAATTATTTCCGGGAGGATGCCACTATGAACGCAGAGCAATATCGCGCCGTCATCGGGTGGTTCAATGCACGGCCAGCCGCCAAAAGAACGCTGCGGCTCGTCAGCCGCAGCGCCGTGGCGCTCGTCTACCTGCTGTACCTGGGTATGCTGGCCTGGCTGGCGTGGCACCGGATGGGACAGCTTTGGCCCGCGCTCGTCGTGCCCGCGTCGGCGTTCGTCGTCGGCACGCTGGTGCGCAAGTTCATTGACCGCCCGCGGCCCTACACGGCGCTGGGCTTTACGCCGCTTTTCCCCAAGGACAAGACCGGCCAGAGCATGCCCAGCCGCCACTGCTTTTCGGCGGCGGCCATTGCCGGGACGGCGTGGTACGTGCTGCCGCCGCTCGGCGCGGTGCTGGCCGTGCTGGGCGTTCTCATTGCGATTTCCCGCGTCGTGACCGGCGTACACTATATCAGCGACGTGCTGGCCGGTCTCGCGTTCGGCAGCGTCTTTGCTGTGCTTGGCTGGAACGCCTTTGTGCTGGCCGCGTCGGCGCTGGGCTTTTACGCCATTATGCTATTATAAAAGGAACAGACTTATGAAAAAATGGACCGCTGCGGCCCTCGCCGCGCTGACTGCCCTGACCCTGACCGGGTGCAGCTTTCAGGATGTGATGCTCTACCTCTACGGCGGCGACAGCTTTGTGACAAGCGCCGAGCCGGACTACACCACCTGCGACGGCGACAACGGCGTGACTGTCGTCTATGACCAGAACCAATGGGAGCAGCCCGTCATGGCGCAGGACGACACGCTGTCGCTGACCACGGGCAACCAGCTGAGTTACACGGTGGTGCTTTTGCAGACCACCGACACCTACACGGATTTTCTTGCCCAGTCGGGGCAGGAGTTGGAGGAAACGACCGGCACGGTCCGGTATGATATCGGCTTTACCGTACCCGATGCCGCTGTGTCGGCAGTGCGCTATGACTGCGGCAGCTACCAGACGATCTTTGCCCAGATCGACTACGATTGCGGCGAGACGATCTATGTCACGGCCGCTGCCCGCACGCAGGATTATGAGCCGATCATCGCACTTTTGCAGAACGTCTGGCCCACCGGCCATGCCCCGGAAAACGCCCAGACCGCCGATAAAACGACCAGGGCCGTGACCGAGGACGACGTCAACGGGGGCCGGAGCAAGAGTTTGGCGTAAAGGCAAAGCGGCAAAAGCCCCGCCGGTCATCGCTGCGCTCGACCACCTCCCCTTACAGGGGAGGCTTTCCCGCGGGCCTTGCCCGCGCAAAACTGGAAAAAAACTCTTGTAGGGGCGAGCATTGCTCGCCCGTGCCCATTTGTCTTGTAAGCAACCTGCCCCAGAAAATGCGTTGCTGCGGTAAGCTGACGGGCGACCAATGGTCGCCCCTACACACGCGATAAGGCAAGAATGAATTTTTTTGACGGTCTGCCGCCCGCCGGAGGTCTCTGACCTCCCGTTTTATTTGCCAAATTTACCGGATGAAATTCGTCCGCTTGTCATTCTCCGCCACAGGTGCCGCAATGCCCGCCGCCTTGCCGGCCTCGATGCACCTGAGCATCCACGCCATGTTGCGGCCCAGGTTGCGCATGATCTGCAGGCCCTCCTCGTCGGAGAGAACCTCCTCGGCCTTGCCGCCGTGGACCATCGGCCAGTAGGTAGAGCTGATGAGCGGCATCTCAAAGAACTGCGGCACCTTCTCCATGGCCTCCAGCGCCGTCGTCGTGCCCGCGCGGCGGGCGCTTGTCACGACAGCCGCGGGCTTGTGGCGCAGGTATTTGCCGCCGCTGATGGCCAGCCGGTGCATAAAGCCCAGCATGCTGGCCGCCGCCGTGGCGTAGTGGACCGGCGCGCCGAACACGATGCCGTCGGCCTTCTCGACCAGCGGCAGCACGTCGGCCACAGGGCCGCCGAACACGCATTTGCCCGCCTTGCTGCAGCCGCCGCAGCCCACACAGCCGCCCACCGGCGCAGAGCCGATGTGGAAAATCGTCGTCTCGATGCCCGCTTCGTTCAGCACCTTGGCCATCTCGGTCAGGGCTGCGTTGGTGCAGCCGTTTTTGTGCGGACTGCCGTTGATCAACAATACATTCATAGTAAGTACCTCCGTTTTGGATTTGCTCTTATTACCATTGTAGCACGCCTTGCAAACGATGTGCAAGAGAAAGGCCGTTTCCTATGCCAAACACCTGTGTCAATTACGAGAAAAAATGCGGCGGCTGCCCGCTGCTGGCGCTGCCCTACCGTGAACAGCTTGCCCAAAAACAGGCCCGCCTGCAGGAGCTGCTGGGCGGGTTTGCCCCGGTCAAGGCCGTGCAGGGCATGGCCGAGCCGCTGCACTACCGCAACAAGGCCATTGCCAGCTTTGCCACCCAGCGCGGCAAACTCGTCTGCGGCCTGTATGCCGAGGGCACCCACCGCGTCCTGCCCGGCGCGGACTGCCTTTTGCAGGAGGAAATTTTGAATAAGACGCTCGCCGCCGTGCTGGACGCCGCCCGCGCCTGCCGCTGGACCGCCTACGATGAGGACCGCGGCACCGGCCTTTTGCGCCATACCGTGCTGCGCAGCTCCGGCGACGGTAAGGTGCTGGTCACGTTGGTCACGCCCGGCCCCGACCTGCCCGGCAGCAAGAATTTCTGCACGGCTCTGCGCAAAAAAGCGCCTTGGGTCGTCAGCATCGTGCAGAATATCAATCCCACCCGCTCCAGCGCCGTGCTGGGCAGCCGCGAGAAAACGCTCTACGGCCCCGGCTTTGTGCTGGATACGCTGTGCGGCACGCAGTTTGCCATTTCGTCCCGCAGCTTTTACCAGGTCAACCCGGAACAAACCGAAGTGCTGTACGCCAAGGCCATTGAGTTCGCTGCCCTGACTGGCAAAGAAACAGTGATCGATGCCTACTGCGGCATTGGCACCATCGGCCTGTGCGCGGCGGGCAGGGCAAAGCAGGTCATTGGCGTGGAGCGCAACCCGGACGCGGTGCGCAATGCCTGCGCCAACGCCGCAGCCAATAAGATCAACAACGCGCGGTTCATCTGTGCCGATGCAACCGATTGGATGCGCGCTGCGGCACAGCCCAACTCTGGCTTGCCGCACCCCGATGTTGTATTCCTGGACCCCCCGCGGGAGGGCAGCACCCCCGCCTGCATTGATGCAGTGGCTGCCATGAAACCCAAACGCGTGGTTTACGTCAGCTGCAACCCCGAAACTCTTGCCCGTGATTTGACCCACTTGACCCGCCGCGGATGGAAAGCATTAAAAATCCAGCCCGTGGATATGTTCCCCCACACGGAACACGTCGAGACGGTAGTTCTTTTGTCCCACAAAAAAGCCGACAGTTATATCCACATTGATGTGGAGTTTGGAGAGGGCGAGGGCAAGATTCCGGTAGATAGTATTGCTAAAAGAGCCGAAGCGTACAAGCCCAAAGAAAAAGTGACCTACAAAATGATTAAGGAGTACATAGAAGCGAAATACGGCTTCAAGGTACATACCGCATATATCGCAGAGGTAAAGCGAAATTTGGGATTGCCGATGTATGATGCTCCTAACGCAGTAGAGGAATTGAAACAGCCGAGGAAGCATCCGACACCAGAAAAGGTAGAAGCAATCAAAGATGCACTTCGTTATTTTGCAGTGATATAAAACTTTACTTACAATCGAATATTTCTTACATAGCCGTTTATTCATTTATTTGAGTAAGCGGCTTTTTTCATCCCTATTTTTCGGAATAGGGATATTTTTGTAGAAGGAGGAGGTTTATTTGAACACACAAATCATCGCCATCGCCAACCAGAAAGGCGGTGTGGGCAAGACAACGACCTGCGCGAACTTAGGTGTGGGACTGGCACAGGCCGGAAAGAAAGTCCTGCTGATCGACGGAGACCCACAGGGAAGTCTGACGATCAGCCTGGGCAATCCACAACCGGACAAGCTGTCCTTTACGCTGTCGGATGCTATGGGGCGTATCCTGATGGACGAGCCACTTCGTCCCGGCGAGGGTATCCTGCACCACCCAGAGGGTGTAGATCTGATGCCTGCGGACATCCAGCTATCTGGTATGGAGGTATCCCTGGTAAATGCCATGAGCCGTGAGACCATCTTACGGCAATATCTGGACACGCTGAAGGGACAATACTCCCATATCCTCATCGACTGCCAGCCCTCTCTGGGTATGCTTACGGTCAATGCGCTGGCCGCTGCGAACAGGATCATCATTCCCGTTCAGGCGGAGTATCTGCCCGCCAAAGGGCTGGAACAGCTGCTCTCCACGGTAAACAAGGTAAAGCGGCAGATCAACCCCAAGCTCCAGATAGACGGTATCCTGCTGACGATGGTGGACAGCCGAACCAACTTTGCCAAAGAGATCTCCGCGCTCCTGCGGGAGACCTATGGCAGCAAGATCAAAGTATTCGGCACAGAGATTCCCCATTCTGTCCGTGCAAAGGAAATCAGCGCAGAGGGAAAAAGTATTTTCGCCCATGACCCTGGCGGCAAGGTGGCAGAGGGGTATCGAAATCTGACGAAGGAGGTGTTGAAACTTGAAAAGCAGCGCGAAAAAAATAGAGCTGGCCTCGGTAGATGATCTGTTCTCCACCGAAGAAGGCCGTCAGGATGCAAAGCTGGAAAAGATTCAGGAGATTCCGCTGTCTGAGCTGCATCCCTTTAGGAACCACCCATTCAAAGTCAAGGATGACGAAGCCATGATGGAGACCGCTGACAGTATCAAGCAGTATGGCGTTCTGGTTCCGGCGATTGCTCGACCGGACCCAGAGGGCGGTTATGAGCTGGTAGCCGGACACAGGCGGCACAGAGCCAGTGAGCTGGCAGGCAAGGAGACCATGCCGGTCATTGTTCGGGATTTGGATGATGATGCCGCCACGATCATTATGGTTGACAGCAACTTGCAGCGAGAAAGCTTGCTCCCAAGTGAAAGAGCCTTTGCCTACAAGATGAAGCTGGATGCCATGAAAAGACAGGCTGGCAGACCGAGTAAAGAAAATGTGTCCCAAGTTGGGACACAAAAGCGATCAGACCAGTTGCTTGCTGAACAGGTGGGGCAAAGTCGAAATCAAATTCAGCGCTATATCCGTCTGACAGAGTTAATTCCTGAATTGATGGATATGGTGGATGAAAAGAAGATTGCCCTGAACCCTGCCTATGAGCTGTCCTTTCTCAAAAAGGAAGAACAGGTAGACCTGCTGGACGCGATGGACAGCGAACAGGCTACCCCTTCTCTTTCTCAAGCCCAGCGGCT
>ERZ894226.558-NODE-558-length-21037-cov-6.940234_pt1 | contig 21037 bp, 6 predicted proteins | sample MGYA00380294_ERZ894226 | MGnify/ENA primary metagenome ERZ894226 (study PRJEB32331, sample SAMN06328434) | human gut metagenome | biome: human gut microbiome; feature: stool | host: Homo sapiens | collected 2014-10-29 ... | reverse complement strand
TAGAAGAAAACTTTGCAGATGCAGTTGCAGAAGGATTTGAAGCCAAATAATCAGATTAGAAATATGTCTTCTCATAGTTTAAGATGAGATGAAAAGGAAAAAGAGAGGAAGTCATTTCTCTCTTTTTTGCTGGAAAAAGTTTAGGACAAAGGAGGGAAATCTAACATTTGTAGGAAAAGTTTTAAGTTGATTTTCTGGGATTTTTTAAAAGAGGAGTCGTGTTTTGGTACTTTTCAAAAGCATGTGTTGCTTCTAAAAATCGCGACAAATAATTTGAATAATCAAGTGAAATCAGGTAGAATAGAAAGGATTGAATAATATATTGAAGAGGAAATTTTGAGAATGAAACATCAGTTTTATGGAGAAAAACGACAGCGCTTTTCTTTCAGAAAGTTGTCCGTTGGGCTGGTTTCGGCGACTATTGGAAGCTTCTTTTTGAGTGGGCAAATAACTGGGGACTTGACTTCTGTGAAAGCAGCAGAAATTCAAAGTCAGCAGTCTGCTCAGGTCAAATACCACTACGTAGTGGAGTCTGAATTGACGGAGACAGAGAAGAGTGCCTTGATAAGGGAGATTCCAAAGTATGTTGAGGATGCTTCAGAGACCTATTACTTAGTTTATCGTCCGACTACTCAAGGGGATACATCTGGAGTATTACCTAAGACAGGTCACTCCGGTCTTTGGGAATCAACTTTTACAGCGATGGGTCTTGCATTACTAGTGCTTGTAGTTGTTAGAGGCAGAAATGGGAAGAGGTATTTATCTTCGATCTTGTTGGTAACTGGAATGGGATCCATACTGCTATCTCCAACAGTCTTAGCAGTGACGAATATCGAGCTCGCTGCATATAATCAAAGTCTTAACTTGGGTCTTGGAGATGCACTGCCAGCGCCATTGAAAATTGACGGTTACGACTATATCGGTTATCTAAAGAATGAAGAACAAAATGATAGTCATTTAGCTCATTCTGCTCAGAAGGAAAATCCGACACTGGACTTGGAGAAAGAGAAGGGAAGTGAACTTAAACCGAGTGAAACAAATCTTGATATGAAAGAGATTGTTTCAGATAAGGGGGATGCTTTAACTGAGGAAGAAAGAGAAGCTATAGCTGCCAAGGAGAGAGAGTCTGCTCTTCTAAGCCCCGTTTATGACTTGCCAGAACTAAAAATTAGCGAGCAGGAGTCAGTTCAAGAACTTCCTTATCAGACAAAATACCAGTATTCAGATGAATTGGCTCAAGGGCAATCAAAAGTTATACAATCAGGTGTTCGAGGTCAACGTACAGTAGTGACTCGTCATTTTCGTAAGGATCAAGAAATCGTAAAAAGCGAAATGATTTCTGATCAAGTGACGCTTGAACCTGTTTCTGAAATTATTTTAGTTGGAACAGCTCCAACTAACTCGATACCAAAAGAAACTCCAGTTCAAGAGATTCCAGAATTGACAGAATATGGCACAACTCCAGAAACAGCCCCAGTTCACGAAGTTCCAGAATTAGCAGAATACGGCACAACTCCTGAAACAGCGCCAGTTCATGAAGTTTCAGAATTGACAGAATATGGCACAAACCCTGATACATCTCCAGTTCACGAAGTTCCAGAATTGGCAGAATATGGCACAACTCCTGAAACATCCCCAGTTCACGAAGTTTCAGAATTGACAGAGTATGGCACCAGTCCTGATACAACTCCTATTCATGAGAATTCTGAGTTGGAATTGACTACAAATGATGAGGTTAGAATAGAAAAGATTGATTTTTCTATTGACGAGCAATATACAGATGAGATTCCAGAAGGAAGTCATCAAATCACAACTCCAGGTGTTGAGGGAGAGCGCACGATTAAGACTCGTGTCTACAGTTCTAACGGTCAGGAAATCGACCGTCAAGAACTTTCGAATGAAGAAACCTTGGCTTCGATAACACAAATCGTCAAAGTCGGAACGGCTAAGCCAACTATGGTACCAAGTGATGCACCGAAAGCAGACGCTTTAGAGGAGTTCGATTTAATTTCACTGCATAATCTCTTGGCAGAAGCGGATCAGATTAAAGCACAGGCCCGTTATTTCAACGATAGTCAGAGTCATCAAGCTAACTATGATGCTGCTTTGACGGCTGGTCAAGCGATTCTGAGCCAATCCCAAGCCAGCCAAGCAGAAGTCAACCAACTGGTGGAACAAATCAATCAAGCCAAGGCTCAATTAAGTGGTCTTGAAGTTGTTAAAACAGCTCTTCAGACTGAGTACGATTTAAATCCAACTGTTAAAACTTCTGTGAAATATAAGAATGCTGATTCAGATAAGCAGACAGCTTATACAGACGAATTGACCAAGGCAGAGGGAGTTTTGAACAATCAGACTGCTACACAAGTACAGGTCAACCAAGCTCTTGTTAGCCTGACAGCAGCCAAAGAAGCACTAAATGGAGTGCCTAAAGTCAAGCCGACTGTTTCCATTCTAAGTCTGACTGAGAATGCTGATGATAAGTCGGTGACGGTCCAATATAGATTGGAAGACCAGACCCAGTCCTTCCGTTTAGCGACTGCAGAATTGTACCAGGGAGACCAGCTGATTCGCACTCTTCCAATTACCAACTTTGCTGGCAGCTTGAAAATTGGCGACTTAGACTACTACACAGGCTACACTCTAAAAACTAAGTTGACTTATGAATTGGATAATGGTAGCTTTACTGAGTTTGAAACAGACAGTCGTAACTTTGAGCTAGAATACAAGAAGATTGCCTTCCGTGATATTGATTCCGTTGAGTTTTATCATAAAGAAAACGACCAATACAAGCGCTTTGTATCGATGAACTCTATGCCTACGGATCTGTCTACTTACTTCGTCAAGATCAAATCAAGCGAATCCAAGGAAATTCTCCTACCAGTTCACAGCATTTCTGAAGCAGAGAAAGATGGCAAGGCAGTCTATAAGGTTAATGTAACCCTTCCTGAACTCGTCCAAGAAAGTGAAACGGGCTATAAGTCTGGGCACGACTTCTACATCAGTAAGGCAGTCCCAAGCCAGCAAAATGTCTACACTAGCTTTGCTAGATTGGTAGACGCTATGAAGCGAAATATGGCAGGAAATTATGTGTTGGGAGCTGATTTGGATGCTAGTGAGGTTAGTCTTGCACCTGCAGATTATGTCTACCTCAAAGGGAACTTCACAGGTAGCCTGACAGGTAGTCATAATGGTAAGCAATACGCCATTTATAATCTAGCCAAACCTTTATTTGAAAACCTCAAGAACGGATCTTCTATTACCAATATCGACTTTAAAGACGTGAATATCGTGGGTACCTATGACTCGGCTGCTCTGGCACGCAATGCGGAGAATGCGCGAATCACAGATGTTTCTGTTCAGGGGAGAGTATCGGTAGTAGGCAACGCCTCTAACGTAGCGGGTCTAGTAGTTAATGGAACCAATACGAAGATTACAAATAGTTCCTTTACGGGTACCATCCTATCTAACAGTCAACACATCAAAGCCTATAACGTAGGTGGTTTGGTTTCAAGCCTTAAAGGAGGAGAATCTCTTCTTAGCCAAAGTAAAGCAGATGTAACGATTATAAGTGGTGCACGATCAAATGAACAACGTATCGGTGGTTTGGTTGGACGTCTAGAAAACAATGCTCGAATCACCAAATCTTATGTGACAGGAAAAGTATATAATGCAACCACTAACGGTCAAATCGGTGGAGTGGTCGGCTCGAACTACTTTAATGGTTTAGTTGATAATGTGATCAGTAATGTTAGCGGTACAAATGTTTACAGTATTTCTGGGGATCAGGGCTATAAAAACGACCGCATTACGCAAGCATATAAAGTTGCCAAGAGTGAAACCTTGAAAAACGATCAGTTTATTACTTCTACTATTACTCAAGAAGAAATGGAAGAAAAACTGACTGCTATGGACATCACGACTAGCCTAGATGACACGAATCTAAATATGCGTTTTGTCGACTATGGTGAAGTAAACAATGCTCAATTCGACCGTGGATATTCTTATGCAAATATGGAGAAACTGCTTCCTTTCTACAATAAAGAAACCATTGTTTCGTTTGCGAACAAGATTCCGAAAGAGCATAAGTTGAATAAGGAGTACCTACTGGATGTTGTTCCGATGAAGGGCGACCAGGTTATCACTGATATCCATAGCAATAAAACAGCAATCAATCGTTTGATGCTGCACTACATGGACAATACTATTGACTACCTAGAAATATCTTATCAGGGAGATTTCGTCAACCAAGGCATTGCTGAGTATAGTATCAAGGGGTTAGACCTTCTTTATACTCCAGAAGCCTTTGCATCAGATTATACAAGTGTTCTAAATCAAGTCTTGCCAGAACTGAACAAGGTTGTTCTTGATTCGCCAGCTATGCGTACAGCTCTCGGAGTAACAGCAGACACTTCTTTGGATGAACTATATTTAGACACCGCATTTACGCAAGTGAAAAGCAAACTGTCAGTAGAACTACGAAAAGTTCTGGCTATGGATAAGGCTATCAATACTGAAGGTGAAGTAGTTAAGGATTATCTTGTTAAGAAGATTCTTGCTGATAAAGAAGCTTTCCTATTGGGTCTGACTTACCTTAACCGTTGGTATAATATCAACTATGATAACTTTAATGTTAAGGACTTGTCGGCTTACAAGTTTGATTTCTACGGTAAGAATGATGTTTCGACTTTAGATACAATCATTGCTTTAGGGAAATCAGGACTTGAGAATCTCAAGGCTAAGAACAACTATACAGCATATGATAATTCGCTCTCTGAAGCAACTGGCAAGCGAGGACTCTTCAATTACCTTGAAGGCTACCGTCAGCTCTTCCTACCATATAAGACTAATAATGAATGGCTCAAAACCAATACAAAAGCCTACATCGTTGAGGCTAAATCGGATGTAGCAGAGGCTAGACAGCTTCAGGATGCAGCCGAGGGCAAGAGCAAGTACTCTGTCGGTGTTTATGACAAGATTACAGCAGATAATTGGGAACACAAGGGCATGCTCCTACCACTCTTGACCATGACTGAAAAAGGTGTCTATGCTATCTCTAATATGTCTACCCTCTCTATGGGGGCTTATGATCGCTATCGTCTGGATGCTAATAACAGAGTGCGCACAGACGCAGAACTAGTTGAATATGTCGAAGACCGTGTTAGAAAGTCAGCTGAATGGCAACGTGATCACTATGATTTCTGGTATAAGATTCTCAGTCCAGAAAGCAAGGACAAGCTCTTCCGTTCTGTTCTGGTTTATGATGGATTCTCATTGGTTGACAAGAATGGTCAAAAATACTGGGCTCCAGCTAATGATAAAAAATCTCTAGCTATGCAGGAGTTCTTCGGACCTGCCGGCAAGTGGTATCCAAGCAAGGGTTATAATGCCTATGCGACAGGAAGTGTAACTCACTTTGATGCTGCTAAATTGTTGGAAGACTATGGTAACTCAGTCTACACGCATGAGATGACCCATAACTCTGACGGTGCTATTTACTTTGAAGGATATGGTCGTCGTGAGGGACTAGGTGCGGAACTCTATGCTCGCGGACTCTTGCAGTCTTCGCCGAGTGCAGATGAACCAACTATTACGCTCAATACTCTCTTCAAGGTGGACAAGGATTCTAAGACCCGTATGCATACCTATAATTTCAAGGAACGTGTTCAAAATGAAGCAGACCTTCAACACTATGTCCATGGTATGTTTGACATGATTTACACCTTGGACTATCTAGAAGGTACTTCTATGCTGAAGCAGAGCGATACTGCCAAGTTACAGTGGTTCAGAAAGATGGAGAATTACTATATTACAGATAAGTATGGTAAGGAGACTCATGCTGGTAACCAGACGCGAAGCTTCACTGCTGAAGAAATCAAGCAATTAAAGACCTTTAACTCTCTCATTGAAAATGATGTGATCACTCGTCGGGAGAATAAGGAAAGCGGAAAATATGGTCGAAATGGCTACCTGAGCCTCAGCCTCTTCTCACCAATCTACTCAGCCTTGAGCAATCCGAAGGGAGCGCCAGGTGACGTCATGTTCCGTCGCACAGCCTATGAATTACTGGCAGCCAAGGGCTACCATGATGGATTTGTCCCTTATGTTTCTGGTCAGTACTCTCAGGAAGCCTTCGATGAAGGGATGAAAACGTGGGATGGATGGTCTGGTAGAGATGTCGGTCTCGTGACAGACCAGAAAGTCTTGGAAAATGTATTTAAAGGTGAATACACCTCTTGGGCAGCCTTCAAGAAGGCCATGTACAAGGAGCGGATTGATCAGCTGACCAAGCTGAAGCCAATTACCATTGAGTACGAGCTTAAAAATCCAAACAGTACCAAGAAAGTAACCATTCGTTCTTATGCAGAGATGCAGCAGTTGATGGACGCAGCCGTGGCAGAGGATGTACGCAACATTACCAATGCTACTAGCCGTGTCGAAGCTAGCTGGGTTAACCTGCTCAAGAAGAAGATTTACAATGCTTATCTTCGTGAGACAGACGACTTCAGACAGTCTATTTTCAAGAAATAAGGAAACGATTCTGTTTGATTAAAATTTGAAAAATTCCTAGGTTTAAGGCTACCTAGGAATTTTTTCTGTTATTCTCCATGATCTTGTTGTGCATTCAATATCTGATAAGATAAGAATTTTGAAAGCGCAAATGAACTGAAAAGATTAGCATTTTTTTGTGGCTATTATTTATAGCAAATAAATTGAATAATCTAGTAAATTTCGGTAGAATAGAGGGGATTCAAATCATGATGAAGGAAAGATTAGGAATGAAAAGAAATTATTTAGGAAAAAAGCACCAGCGTTTTTCATTGAGAAAAGTTTCGGTTGGTTTGGTTTCTGCTCTGGTAGGCGTTTTCTACCTTTTTAGTGGAGGAGGTTCTCTTGCAAATGTAGCAGCTAGTGAACAGACGCCATCCGTCACAAAACAGATTCACTATAAGTACGTGACAGAGAGTGAGCTCACAGACCAAGAAAAGCAGTTGGTAGTCAAAGAATTGCCACAGTTTTCTGAGGAAACAGATGATACATACTATTTGATTTATCGTCCGACGAGACAGTTGCCTGCAACTGGTCACAGCCAACTCATTAGCTCAATTGCCGCAGGGGCAGGCTTGGTACTCCTAGTCGTAGCGATTAAACTGGGCAGAGATGATCGCAAGAAACTAGCTTCATTCATGCTCTTGACCAGTCTAGGAAGTCAGCTAATTGCGCCAACTTCCTTGGCTTTGACAAATCAAATGCTGGCAGACTATAATCAGGAATTGACTGTACAGATCGGGGAAACATTGCAATCCCCACTTACGATTGAAGGCTACCAATATGTAGGGTATTTGAAATCTCAAAAAGAAGTAAACTCTCCAGTTGATGGCAAGAAAGAGTTGAATCATTCGGCTCCTATTGATACTCCAGTTCAAACTTCAAACGGAAGTCAAGCGCGGGAAGAGTACCGTGCTCAGAAACCAAGTGATGCTCCTGTCTTTGAACAACCAGAGTTAAAGGTTGAAAGTAAAGATACCAGTCGTACAGAGATTATTCCTTTCCAAGTGGAGGAAGTAGAGGCGGCTGATTTGCCGCAAGGTCAAACTGAGGTGATTCAGGCAGGGAAAAATGGTAGTCGTACCATTCTGACCCGCAGCTACATTTTAAATGGTCAGGTTATCCATACAGAGGAGGTTTCCAATCAGGTAACGACTGAGCCGACTTCTGAGATTAGAAAAGTCGGAAGCAAGGTCCCTTCTCCTACAAAACCAAGCCCAGGGGAGTCCGTTAGTGAAAAACCAACAGACGCTCCAATAAATGAAGTTCCAAGCTTAAAGGTTGAAGAAAAAGATGTTACCACGACGGTAGCAGAACCCTACACTCGAGAACGAGTTGAGAGTGATAGCTTGCCAGTTGGCCAGACCAAGATAACCCAAGCTGGTCAAGATGGTGTGCGTACAATCGTCACCCGTCAGTACATGGTAGATGGAAAAGTAGAGAGAAGCCAGGAAATCTCAAACGAAGTGACAACTCCAGCAGTATCAGAAATCGTAACAGTTGGAACAGGCCCTGTTAGCGAGAAACCAACAGACACCCCAATAAATGAAGTTCCAAGCTTAAACGTTGAAGAAAAGGACGTTACTACGACGGTAGCAGAACCCTACACTCGAGAACGAGTAGAGAGTGATAGCTTGCCAGTTGGTCAGACCAAGATAACCCAAGCTGGTCAAGATGGCGTCCGTACAATCGTCACCCGTCAGTACATGGTGGATGGCAAAGTAGAGAGAAGCCAGGAAATCTCTAACGAAGTGACAACTCCAGCAGTTTCAGAGATCGTAACGGTCGGAACAGCTCCTGTTAGCGAGAAACCAACAGACGCTCCTGTAAATGAAGTTCCAAGCTTAAACGTTGAAGAAAAGGACGTTACCACAACAGTGGCTGAACCCTATCCAACTAAGGAAGTGGAAAGTGCAGACCTGCCTTTGGGGCAAAGGGAAGTTAGCCAAGCTGGTCAAGATGGTGTCCGTACGATTGTGACTCGTCAGTATTTAGTAGATGGAAAAGTCGAAAATACAGAGGAAATCTCTAACACTATCACAAAAGAAGCAGTTCCTCAGATTATCAAAGTCGGTACAAAACCAATTTCTACAAATGCGGATCACGCTCCTGTGGAACCAGAAAAAGGAACCCTCGACCTCGAACCCTTACACCAATTAGCGGAAGAAGCTGAGAGCATCCAGAAAACGCATCAGTATTTCAATGATACCACTGCAGATCAAGAGTCTTATAAACAGGCAGTTGCAAATGCCCAAGCTCTCTTTGAGGCATCTCATGCCAGTCAAGAACAGGTTGATTCCTTGAAAAATGCCCTTGAAACTGCTAAGAATAATCTAGACGGCCAACCTGTTGATAAGAAAACTCTTGGAGTTGAATTTGACATGAAGGATGTGACTCAGTCTACAGTTGCTTACCAGTATGCTGATGAACAAACCAAACTCCGCTATCGCCGTGCTCTAGATCAGGCCAAGCTCGTTTTGGACAATCCTTTGGCCAATCAAGCCTTGGTCGATCAAGTTCGGACGGATCTCGAGGCAGCTCGTCAAGCTCTGGATGGAGTCAAGAGAAAACCAAGCCTCTCTCTAGTCAGTGTCGAGAAGGAAGAAGATCAACGCCAAGTTTCTCTTAGCTATCACTTGACGGATGCTACAGCTAGCTATCAATCAGCCAAAGCGCAGCTATACAAGGGTGAAACGTTAATCAAGGAAGTCGATCTTGTGGACCTCGCTCAAAAATTGACATTTGATGACTTGGACTACTATACTCCTTATACCCTCAAAACCGTCATGAAATATGACCTAGGTCAAGGGGAACAAACTAGTATAGAGGATCAACGTCCAGTTCAGCTAGATTATAAGAAGGTTGAAATCAAAGACATTGACCGCATCGAACTGTACGGTAAAGATGGTAGTCACTACCGACGTTACCTATCCCTGTCGGAAGTGCCGTCTGATTTGGACAACTACTATGTCCGCATTCAGTCAGACAAGTTCAAGGATATGCTCTTACCTGTTACTAAGATTACAGATAAGGGCAATGCCTATTCCGTAACGGTATCAGCTAATCAGCTCGTCGAGGGAGAAGGGGATCATTATCGTCCAGATTACTCTTTTGAACTGCCGAAAACGCCTCTTAGCCAAGAAGGTGTCTATACGTCTTTCAAAGCGCTCATAGAGGCTATGAAGTCAAACCCGACTGGAAACTTCAAACTAGGAGCGGATGTTTCAGCAGATGAACTCCAGTTGGAACAGTCTGCGACAAGCTATGTACCAGAAGAATTTTCAGGTAGCCTAACTAGCCGAGTGGATGGCAAAGATTATACCATCTACAACTTGGCAAAACCGCTCTTTGCAACCTTGAAAAATGCCACCATCCAGCAACTGACCTTGAAATCGGCTGCAGTTACAGGTAAGGACTCTATCGGGGCCTTGGCTAGCAATGCTCAAAATGCAACGATTACGGATGTTTCTGTAAGTGGTAGTCTATCTGGGAACAAACATATCGGTGGACTCGTAGGAGTTGCCCAAAACACAAAACTAACCAATGTTGCCTTTAAAGGGTCTATCACCAGCACCCAAGATGGGGGGCAGGAGTACAATGTTGGTGGCTTGGTTGGTAATTTCCACGGCAACCAATCACTGGCGCAGAAGAGTCAGGCGGATGTATCTATCCAAGTAACGGGTCGAAATGGAGACCAGCGTGTTGGAGGCTTGATTGGTCGCTTGCAAAATGGAGCTAGATTAGAAACTTCTTATGTGAGTGGTTCTATCCAGAATGGAGGTCATTCTGGCCAAGTCGGTGGAGCAATCGGGTCTACTTGGAACAATGGACAGGTCCGAAATGTCTTGACCAGTGTCAAGGTTCAAAATGGTCATGCGATGACAGGAGATCCCTATCCTGAGGCCTCTGTTCGGGACTCTTATGTTCTTGAAGGAACTACAGCAAATCGAAAAGATGAGCGTTTTGTCCGTTCTATTTCAGAAGCCGATGCGCAAGCCAAACGTCAGTCCTTTGGAATCACTTCAAACTTGACGGACCAAGAGTCATTGCAGCAAGCTTACCAGCATCAAACAGACTATAGTCGAGTGAGGGGAGCCCAGGAGTCCAGAAAGCAAGCCTACGAAAATGTAGAAAAACTATTACCATTCTACAACAAAGACTTCATCGTTCATACAGCCAACCAATTAGCTGAAGATGATAAACTCAACAAAGTAGCCCTGCTAGATGTTGTTCCGATGAAAGATGAGACACTGATAACGGATGTCAACAGCCATAAGGGTGAAATCAATAGACTGATGCTGCATTATGCAGATAAGACAATCTCTTATCTTGATCTGACCTACAAGGGTGATTTTGCCAATGGCCAGATTGCAGAATATAGCATTGCTGATAAGAATTTGCTCTATACACCAGAGGCCTTTCTATCGGACTATCAGACCATTAAAGAGAATGTCTTGGATGAACTCAAAGCTGTGACTTATGACTCAACTGCAGTGCGTAAGGTACTGGGAATTGGTGAAACAGCTTCCTTAGATGATCTTTATCTAGAAAAAGCCTTTGAACAAACCAAGGCTGAACTAGGTCAGGAGCTCCTCAAGGTACTTTCAGTTGACAAGTCGATTAACACCCTAGGTTCTGCCGTAGCGGATGCGATTAGCCAAAAGATTCTGAAGAACAAAGAGGCCTTCCTGCTTGGTCTGACCTATCTCAATCGTTGGTACAATGTCAACTATGGAACGTTCAACACCAAGGACCTTAATGCCTATAAGTTTGATTTCTTTGGTAATCAAGCAGCTTCGACACTGGATACTATCATTGCTCTCGGGAACTCTGGAATGGGCAATCTTCGAGCGCAAAACAACTTCAATGCTTACCGACAATTCCTAGCCAAGGAAAAAGGCAAAGGAGACCTCTTTGCTTACTTAGAAAGTCTGCGCGAACTCTTCTTACCAAACAAAACCAACAGTGAGTGGTTCAAGGAAAATACCAAGGCTTATATCGTAGAAGCTCGTTCAAGTCTGCCAGAAATTCAGGCTAAACAGGACAATGCAGATCGTAAGAGTAAGTATACAATCAAGGTCTACGACAGACTGACTCAGGGAGATTGGGGCTTCAAGCAAATGGTCCTCCAACTTCTGACCTTACCTGAAAGAGATGTCTATATCATCAGCAATATGTCGACCATTGCCTTTGGTAGCTTTGGAGGCTACAGGAAAGAAGGTGGCAGAGTTCTCTCAGGTGAGGAACTCCATCGACACGTTGAAAAACTTGTGGATCAATCAGCTGAATGGCAACGAAACCACTATGACATGTGGTACAACATTCTAAGTCCAAACAGGAAAGACACTCTATTCAGACGGGTGATCGTTACAGACGGTTTCTTTCTTTATAATGATAAAGGCCAGCAATATTGGGCTCCGCGTAATGATAAGACCTCTGTTGCTATGTACAATTTCTTTGGCCCTGCTGGCAAATATCACGGAGACAATGGACTAGGAGCCTTTGCCAATGGTTATGAAGTCTTCTACGTCTATGACCAGATGCTGGGAGCTTCTGGAACCATGGTCTATACCCATGAAATGACCCACAACTCGGATGGTTCTATCTATTTTGAAGGACATGGTCGTCGTGAGGGTGAAGGACCTGAGAGTTTTGCTACAGGAATGTTAGAGTCTGTAACCAATGTTAGCGAAAAAGGTCTCGTGCTCAATAGCTTCTATCAGGGAGATAAAGATTCGACCACACGTTACCATACCTATGATCCTGTTGCCCGATTCTCCTCAGCAGATGCTCTTCGCGACTACATGCATGGAGTCTTTGATGTACTGAACCTTCTGGATTATGTAGAAGGGGATATTGTTACTGGAGTTCTAACTGATCAACAGAAAATGAAATGGTACCGTAAGGCTGAAAATTATAAATTTGAGAATACGTCTTATGGTAAACAAGCTCACGCTGATGATCGAATTGTCCCTATAACTGCCGAAGAAGCAGCCAAACTAAAATCTGTCGATGCTCTGGTTGACCATAATATCATTGGTCGTCGCGATGGTTGGGATAGAGCTAGCTTTGGACGAAATGGCTACTATGTCATCAATATGTTTGCTTCCTTCTATGCAGCTCTGGACAATCCAACTGGTGCTCCTGGGGGACTTATGTTCCGCCGTAGAGCCTATGAATTGCTAGGAGACAAGGGCTACCAACAAGGATTTGTCCCATATGTATCTGGCCAATACGCTGGCCAAGCGCTTAAAGAAGGTGATAAGACCTACTCAACTTGGAACCGTGGAGATGTCGGAGTAGTTGGAGATGATCGGATCCTTAAAAACCTCTACGGTAGTCAGTATGAATCGTGGAAGGATTTGAAGAAAGCTATGCTAAATGAGCGATACAACAAGGCTCAAAACTTCCTTCACCCTATCACCATCGAGTTTGAAGCAGGAAAACTAGATAGCAAACGACAAATTACGATTTCTTCTTATGAGGAATTACAAGATTATATGTACTTAGCAGTACTAGCGGATGCCTCAGCTAAGAACATTGATCGTGCCTTATCAGACAGCTCTAAGAGCAGTGTTGCCCAACTCAAGTATCGTATTTTCAATGCTTATCTACGTGCTACAGACGATTTCAGACAGTCTATCTTTGAAAGATAGGCACGAAAAAAGAAGATCCAAGTGATCTTCTTTTTTTAGGTGAATGGCTTGCTCAGTGGAGAAGACGAATGAATTTACAAACAATCTGATACATGACCTATTTTTTACTCTAAATGTCTGTTTAGAAATTGGAAATCATTCACCATCTAGTATACTCGTTTTGAAATTTCTTTTGTTTTTCATGAAAATGTGATAAAATGATAGTTGTAAAAATTTTTTAAGGAGATTCGGATGAAAACAAAAGCACTTGCTCGCGTAAATGCGATTTTTGGTCTTATTTCAGGTATCGTCTTGCTGTTGGCTCCAGTTGTTATGTTTATGATAGCTGTCGGTGCTGCTGCGGCAACGGAGGACTCGGATGCAACAGTTGGTCTATTGACGATTTTTTCAATTATTTTATCATTGGTGAAAATTGCAATCTTGGTTTTAGGAATTGTAGCTATTATTTATTACAAGGATGACGAGCGTGTGACTCCTGCACCTTCTGTCTTGTTTATCGTAGGTGGTGCTGTTGGATTGATCCCATTCTTGGGCTGGGTAGGAGGAATTCTGACAATCATTGGTGGATCCCTCTATTTTGGACTTTTGAAAAAGTTCGAGATTCAAGAATAATGACTTTTTGTTAGGAATATTTTCAAATAAGAGAAGGCGCTTAGCCTTCTTTTTTTGTCATCAACGACGGATAAATTTTACAAGATAAATAAGCTTTGACATTCGTGAAATCTAAAGCATTTATTGGAGACAAGGAAGTATTTTTATAGTATAATGGTGGATGTGAAATACCTATATCAAAATATAATGCTAGTTATTTTCTTGATAGAAGGTAAAAGTTGAGAGGATTTAAAATGAAAAAGTTTTTTGGAGAGAAGCAGCATCGTTTCTCCTTACGAAAATTAGCAATTGGACTTGTGTCAGCTTCGATTTCAAGCCTATTTTTTGTGTCCATTGCGAGTAGTGGAACCGTATTTGCTCAAGAAAATGTAGCTGTTCACTACAAATATGTGACGGATACGGAGCTGAGTGGGCAAGAGAAGGACTTGATTGTCAAGGATATTCCGAAGATTGCGGAAGATAGTGAGAGCACCTATTATCTAGTCTACCGTATGGATGAGAAAGCCCAACTAGGTCAGTTGCCCAATACAGGTGGGCAGAATAGCCTTACTAGCGTTTTAACTGGTGGAGCCCTAGCTTCAATTGGCCTTCTTATTTTTGTCGTATCGAAAAAGAAAGGCAAAAAGAAAGCCCTCTTGAATGTGATTTTGGTAACAGGGATGGGCAGTGGTTTGGCTTCTTCAGTTCAGGCTATTGAAAATCAACTTTTGCTCCAGTACAATCAGGAATACCAATTATCCCAAGGAGATAGTCTGCCTTTGCCACGTGCCTTATCAGGTTATACTTATCTAGGCTATATTAAGCAAGACAAAGAGATTAATCAGCAAGAAACTGCTGCTAGGGATCAGAAACTTGACTATACAGTTCAACCTCATTTCCAAGCCAACGAAGGTGGACAAAAGGCAGGAGATGAGCAGAAAGCTCCGTCTTCAACAAGCCCTGCAGACAAGACAATCCCTTCTCAAGATTTATCTAATAAAAAGCCGTCTGGTATTGCTAGTGTAGATCCTCAAGACGAAGTCTTGGCTGGTCGCGTGAACAAACCAGAGCTCTTATACAAAGACCAAGAGATTGTAACCAAACTAGATGTTTCAGAAGTGGTGCAGGAAAATCCAGATCTAGCAGAGGGAACCATCCATGTCAAACAAGAAGGTCGTGCTGGGAAGAAGATTGAGCTTGTTCGCATTTTCACTGTTGAAAACCAAGAAATTTCTAGGGAAGTTCTCTCGACTAAGGTAGAAGAAGCCTTGCCACGTATAGTAGAAAAAGGGACTAAGAAGGCAGTTGCTGCAAGTGAAGCACCTCAGTCTGCAAGAAAAGGAGAGCCTGAGACTCAGGCTCCATTACCAGAATACAATGGGAATCAAGCGGGAGCGGTTGTTGCCCCTGAAACAGCTGAAAGACCAGAATATACAGGCACCCAAGCAGGAGCAGTTGTTGAACCCGAGCAAGTCGCTCCGCTACCTGAGTATCAGGGAACCCAAGCTGGTGCCATCGTTGAACCGGAACAAGTTGAGCCAGAGGTTGGGGGTGTCCAGTCAGGAGCTTTGGTGGAACCAGAAACAGCTGAGAAACCAGCCTATACAGGCGAGCAGTCTGGAGCAATCGTAGAGCCTGAACAGGTGCCACCAACACCAGAATATACAGGAACTCAAGCAGGAGCGATTGTAGCTCCTGAAACAACTGAAAAACCAGAGTATACAGGCACTCAATCAGGTGCAATAGTAGCCCCAGAGACAACTGAAACACCAGCCTATACAGGCACTCAAGCAGGAGCCATTGTGGAACCGGAACAAGTCGCTCCTCTTCCAGAATATACTGGCAATACCGAGCAAGTAAAACCGGAAGCTCCGACAGAAAAACCAAAAGAAAAAGACCCAGAGAAGACGCTTGAGCTAAGAAATGTTTCGGATCTGGAGTTGTATAGTCAGACCAATGGTACTTACAAACAACACGTTTCTTTAGACGGTGTTCCAAGTAATCCAGACACTTACTTTATCAAGGTTAAATCTTCGTCGTTTAAAGATGTCTATCTACCAGTCGCTTCAATAGCTGCAGAAACGAAAGATGGTCAGCCAGTTTATAAAATCATAGCCAAGGCTGAGAAACTCCAGCAAGAGCTAGAAAATAAATATGTCGATAATTTCACCTTCTACCTAGCTAAGAAGGCAACAGAGGAAACGACAACCTTTACTTCCTTTAGCAACCTAGTCAAAGCTATCAACCAGAATCTCTCTGGAACCTATCATTTAGCAGCTAGTTTGAATGCCAATGAAGTAGAACTGGGACCTGATGATAGATCGTACATCAAGGGCACCTTTACTGGTCAGTTGATCGGTGAAAAAGATGGCAAGCAGTATGCTATTTACAACTTGAAAAAGCCTCTGTTTGAAACCTTGAGCGGCGCTAGAGTAGAAAAATTGAGTCTGAAAAATATCTCCATTTCAGGGAAAGATGATATTGGTTCACTGGCCTATGAAGCCCAGAATAACACAAAGATTCAGCAAGTTCACGTCGATGGTGTTCTCGCTGGTGAACGTGGTATCGGTGGTTTGCTAGCTAAGGCTGAGCAATCAAGCATCACAGAGAGCAGTTTCAAGGGAAGAATTATCAACACTTATGAAACGACTGCTGCCTACAATATCGGTGGTTTGGTTGGTCATTTGACAGGTGACAAGGCTTTACTTACTAAGTCAAAAGCGACAGTAGCCATTTCGTCCAACACAAATAGTTCAGATCAGACAGTGGGTGGTCTTGCAGGTCTAGTAGATCAGGATGCACAAATCCAAGATAGCTATGCTGAAGGCGATATTAACAATGCCAAGCACTTTGGTAGAGTCGCGGGAGTAGCAGGCTATTTGTGGGATCGAAAAACTAATGAGGAACAGCATGCTGGAAGATTGACCAATGTTCTCAGTGATGTCAATGTAACCAACGGAAATGCCATTACCGGTTACCACTATAATGGAATGAGGGTGAAGGACACATTCAGCAGCAAGGCAAACAGAGTCTACAATGTCACCTTAGTCAAGGATGAGGTCGTCAGCAAGGAATCCTTTGAAGAAAGAGGAACAATGCTAGATGCTTCTCAAATCGAAAGCAAAAAAGTAGCCATTAATCCTCTCACTCTACCAACAGTGGAGCCCCTCTCAACAAGTGGCAAAAAAGACAGTGATTTTTCTAAGGTGGCTCATTATCAAGCTAAGCGCGCCTTGGCTTATAAAAATATTGAAAAATTGCTACCTTTCTACAACAAGGCAACCATCGTCAAATACGGAAATCTGGTCAATGAGAACAGTCTGTTATATCAAAAAGAAGTCTTGTCAGCAGTCATGATGAAGGATGACCAAGTCATCACAGACATTGTTTCTAACAAAGAGACTGCAAACAAACTCTTGCTTCACTACAAGGACCATTCATCTGAAAAGCTTGATCTCCATTACCAGGATGATTTCGCCAAATTAGCGGAATATAGTCTAGGAAATACGGGTCTTCTCTATACGCCAAACCAATTCTTGTATGACCAAAGCTCTATCATCAAACAAGTCTTACCTGAATTGCAGCAGGTGGACTACCATTCAGAAGGCATCAGAAAGACGCTCGGTATTTCTCCAAAAGTCGAGCAGACTGAGCTCTATCTAGAGGACCAGTTCGCCAAAACCAAGGAACATCTGGAAGACAGTTTGAAGAAACTCTTGTCAGCAGATGCTGGACTTGCTGGTGACAACCCAGTTACCAAGGGCTATCTTGTAGATAAAATCAAACGCAACAAGGAAGCCTTGCTACTTGGTTTGACCTATCTGGAACGGTGGTATAACTTCAGCTATGGTCAGGTAAACGTCAAAGACCTGGTTCTGTACCACCTGGACTTCTTTGGTAAGGGAAATGCTTCACCACTGGACACTCTGATTGAGTTAGGTAAATCTGGTTTTAACAATCTTCTAGCTAAGAATAATGTCGATACTTATGGTATCAGTCTTGCCAGTCAACATGGAACGACAGATTTGTTTAGCACGCTAGAAAATTACCGAAAAGTCTTTCTACCAACCACAAGCAACAATGACTGGTTTAAATCAGAGACTAAGGCTTACATCGTTGAAGAAAAATCCACTATCGAAGAGGTGAAAGCGAAGCAAGGATTAGCTGGCACCAAGTACTCTATCGGTGTTTATGACCGCATCACTAGTGCCACATGGAAATACCGCAATATGGTCTTGCCTCTCCTAACCTTGCCAGAAAGATCAGTCTTTGTCATCTCAACCTTGTCTAGTCTAGGATTTGGAGCCTATGATCGCTACCGCAATAGCGAGCATAAAGCGGGCAAGGCTCTCAATGATTTTGTAGAAGAAAATGCGCGTGAAACAGCCAAACGTCAGCGAGATCACTACGATTATTGGTATCGTATTTTAGATGAACAATCACGTGAAAAACTCTATCGTACGATTCTCCTTTATGATGCTTATAAGTTTGGGGATAACACAACCTCTGGAAAAGCTACAGTGGAGGCTAAGTTTGATAGTTCCAATCCAGCCATGAAAAACTTCTTTGGACCAGTTGGCAATAAGGTAGTACACAACCAGCATGGAGCCTACGCTACAGGTGATGGCGTCTACTATATGTCTTACCGTATGCTGGACAAGGATGGAGCCATTACTTATACCCATGAAATGACCCATGATTCCGATCAGGATATTTATCTTGGTGGCTATGGTCGAAGAAGTGGCTTGGGCCCAGAGTTCTTCGCAAAAGGCTTATTGCAAGCGCCTGACCAACCAAGTGACGCAACCATTACCATCAATTCTATCTTGAGACACTCAAAATCAGATAGTGCAGAGGGCTCCCGTCTGCAAGTCTTGGATCCGACAGAGAGATTCCAAAACGCATCAGATCTTCAGAGCTATGTCCACAACATGTTTGACCTCATCTACATGTTGGAATATCTCGAAGGACAATCAATCGTCAACAAACTGAATGTTTACCAGAAAATGGCGGCTCTCAGAAAAATTGAGAACAAGTATGTAAAAGATCCAGTAGATGGAAATGAAGTTTACGCTACGAACGTAGTCAAAGAATTGACAGAAGCAGAGGCAAATAAACTAATCAACTTTGAAAGTTTGATTGACCACAACATCTTGTCAGCTCGTGAGTACCAGTCTGGCGACTATGAACGAAATGGCTACTATACCATCAAACTCTTTGCCCCAATCTATTCAGCTCTCAGCAGTGAGAAAGGCACGCCAGGGGACCTTATGGGACGTCGAATTGCTTATGAACTTCTAGCTGCCAAAGGCTTTAAGGATGGAATGGTACCTTATATCTCAAACCAATACGAAGAAACTGCCAAACAAAACGGTAAAACCATCAATCTCTATGGTAAAGAACGCGGATTGGTGACAGATGATCTTGTACTGGACAAGGTATTTGAAGGGAAGTATTCATCTTGGGCTGCCTTTAAGAAAGCTATGTATAAAGAACGTGTGGATCAGTTTGAAAACTTGAAGCAAGTGACCTTCAAAGATCCGACAAAACCATGGCCAAGCTATGCGACAAAGACCATCAATAAGGTGACTGAATTGCAAGCCCTCATGGACCAAGCTGTTCTCAAGGATGCTGTTGCTCCACGTTGGAGTGACTATAAGCCAGAAATCGACAGCGCCGTTCACAAGTTGAAGAGAGCAATCTTTAAAGCTTATCTTGACCAAACAAACGACTTCAGAACCTCTATTTTTAAGAAATAAGGGTTGGAAAATGAAAAGGGAGGATCGACAGATCTTCTCTTTTTATGTTCGGATGTCTGAAAGCAGGTAGGCGATTTGTTTGTGACGGAGAAGGTCTTTTGTTTCTGGAGCAAATATGGTAGAATGATAGCTACGAGAGAAGGAGGTTTTTATGGAGAGAGATAGATTGGTTCGACTCAATTGGAGACTGGGCATGGTGGCAGGCATAACCTTGCTTTTGGGACCTGTCCTACGATTTTTGCTATCCTATACTGGTGCCATCATCTATAAAGATCCTTCAAAGGTGCTGGTCGTCACGGTAACCTTTTCCTTGCTCCTGACATTTTTTAAGATTTTGATGATTGCATTAGGGACCTTTATGTTAATCTATTTCGAAGAAGATCAACAACTTCGAAAGCTACCTTCTATTTTATTTATCATTGGTGGCGTGCTGGGCTTTCTTTCAGCGACCGAGTGGATAGGAGGATTTCTAATCATTAAAGGCGCTGTTTCTTTTTCTAAATTTTTGAAAGAAGTCCGTGGCCTTGTCTGATAGTCTAGTGAAACAATCCGTTGGAGGGTTGTTTTTTTATTTAAAGAATTATCTGGCGAAAGAATATGTTAGCAAAATGCTCTTTTTATAAGAAAACATGATGTAATACAACTTGAAAAAATAAAAGGAGAATATTATGAAACAATCTTTCATTACATCGTATTTAACATTCTATTTAAAAGCTTCCATTGCTTTAGAGGGAGTCTTTATAAAAACTTCTAACCCTAATACTATTTTAAAAGTTATTCCACTGGGTTCTCAAAATAAAACAATTCCTGTTGATCATGTTGCAAGTGTAGATAGTTCATTTCGTCTTGATTTCAAATCATTTGTTTGGGGTATCATTTTCGCTCTTATTGGCCTTTCAATGATACAAAATTCATTTATCGGAGGATTGATATTAGCGGCTTATGATGTATTAACAGTGCTAAGTGCTTTTCAAACTCTACTAGTTTTGCATCTTACTTCTGGTGGAACACATGTTGTCAGTGTGGTAGTATTTGAAAAAGCTAATCTTGAAAATTGCAAAGAAACAATTGAAGGTCTAATTCATAATCGTTACAATGATACTAATGTAACTAAGAATACTGATCGTTTAATTGATGCTTTAATAACAAATAATTGCAATCGTTTCTTGATTGAATATCGCGAATTAATAATAACTAGATGAGAGGACACTGTTCTCTCTTTTTAGTTGATTTTAACTAGCTTTTTTGTGAGAAATTGTGTAAAATAGAATAGATAAACGAGGGAAACCTCGAAAAATAAAAGGAGAATCCATCTAATGGTAAAATTGGTTTTTGCTCGCCACGGTGAGTCTGAATGGAACAAAGCTAACCTTTTCACTGGTTGGGCTGATGTTGATTTGTCTGAAAAAGGAACACAACAAGCGATTGACGCTGGTAAATTGATCAAAGAAGCTGGTATCGAATTTGACCAAGCTTACACTT
>ERZ894226.541-NODE-541-length-21577-cov-10.109888_pt1 | contig 21577 bp, 16 predicted proteins | sample MGYA00380294_ERZ894226 | MGnify/ENA primary metagenome ERZ894226 (study PRJEB32331, sample SAMN06328434) | human gut metagenome | biome: human gut microbiome; feature: stool | host: Homo sapiens | collected 2014-10-29 ... | reverse complement strand
CATTCTTAGGGTCCGTCCAGGCAGCAACATCTTGCTTACCAGCCGTCTTTGCTTCCGTGACATTCTTGGTCATGTCTGCAATGTCGCCATCAACCTTTTGTTGCGCCTTTTGGATATCATCTAACGTTGACTTGTCATCAGCTGCAACCTTCTGCAAGTTATCCTTGTCAGCTTGCAACGTTGACTGATCAGCTTGGTCAGCAATGTTAGTTGGTACGTCTGCCGTCACGGTCTTTTTAGCCGTGCCGATAGCGTTCTTACGGTTGTCCTTCAACGAGTTCAAGATACCATCAATGATAGTTTGTTGCTCATGGACTTCCGTCAACGTAGTCGTACTATCGTTCTTAGAATCAACCAAGTCCTTCAACTTTGCAACAGCCGTTGACAAAGTATCTTGGTCAGCCGGTGCTAATTGCTTGATTTGGTCGATTAAATTAGTAGGCTCTTCAACAGTCGCGTTGCCCTTAGCCGTGTCCAATGCAGATTTTGCGTTAGATACGGCTTCATCCAAATCACCAAGCGCCTTATTTAAGGTATCCGTGTTTAAGTCTGCTGCATTCAAGACGTCATTAACTACCTTCTTGGCCGCCGTAACAGACTCAGAATCAGAAACCTTTGCTTCAACCATCGTATCAACGGCCGTTTGAACCTTCTTGATTGCTTCTTCAATCTTTGTCTGCGTTCCGTCAGCAATCGCTTGCTTCAAGCCATCAACTGTCAACTTAACTTCTTCATCGAGATCAACATTTGGTTGGGCCTTGTCAACTTCGTTATTTCCGTCATCAACTGCAGATTGACGCTTTTGCTCAACAATAGCAATATCATCCGCCAGCTTTTGACGAGCATCGTCAATGGCTTGCTTCGTCGCCGTCACATTGTCCTTTGATGTTAACTGGTTTAATTCCGCGACATCATCAGCAATGGATGTTGTATCTTGATCAGCATACTTATGCGCATCTGCGGTCCAAGAAGCTACAGCATCGTTGGCCGTTGTCTTTGCAGTAGCTAGTTTTGAATTTGCGTCACTAACCACTTCATTGAAATGACTTTGCGCTTTATCAATAGCACTTTGATCGTACGTTTTAGCATTTAAAGCATCATCAACAGCTTGCTTAGCTAGCTTAACGTTATCATCATCAGAAAGATTAACGGCAACAACCGTTTCATCTGCCACCTTCAACTTTGCAACAGCTTGATCAATTTCAGTTTTCGTACCACTCTTCTCAATCGCCTGAACATCGTCAACTCGCTTCTTCACATCGTCGTTCTCAGAATTCTTAACAGCTGCAACCACAGTATCGGCATCTGACTTTGCTTTCGCTAACTTGGTAGTAGCGTTAGTCACTGCATCATCAAAGTTAGCCTTTGCTGTATCAGCATCCGTTTGCACATATGGGTTTGCATCGAGCGCATTATCAACAGCGTTTTTTGCAGCATTAAGTGCTTCGTCATCCGCGATATCTGTTGAAACGACCGTAGAGTCTGCAATTTTTAGTTTTGCTGCTGCTTCATCAATTTCTGATGTCGTGCCATTCTTGACTGCATCTGCTACCGTCACCAAACGTCGTTGCACTTCTTCGTCGTCAGTGTGCGCAACTGCATCGGCAGCCATGTCAGCCAATAGAACAGAACGTTTGTGCACAATATCTTCGGTTGTTGCCGTCTTTTCAGCAACAGCAGCATCAAGCGCCTTCTTAGCTTCCTGAACAATAGTTCCCATGTCATCTGTTACCAGGTTACTTGCATTTTGTCCTTCCAAAACGGCGCGAGTGTGCGCGACGTCTTCAGGTGTAGCTGAGTCGCTTGTGTTTTTATCCGAAAATGATGATACTGCTGTAGCTAAATCAGCAGCACTAGTTGCCAAATCAGTCGCGTTCGCTGCCGTATTCTCAAGTTTCGTCAAAGTTGAAGTAACAGCGTCAACTGTATCTAGCTTTGCAATTGTCCCTGCATCAGTCGCCGTTTTTAGTCCTGAAATAATACCATCAATTTGGTTGGAAATCTTCGTCAACTGTGTAATAGCTTGAGTAATATCATCTTTGTCTTGTTGCGTCTTAGCTGTTGCTAGTGCCGCCGTCGCCTTATCAATACTCTTCTGGACATTTTCTTTAGCCGTTTGAGCAGTTGTCACTTGCGCATCAAAAGCACCTTGATCAACCGTGTAAATAACCGTCAGATTAGTATCTGTTCCAGCAACAGCCTGCAACTTTTTGCTTGAGTCAACCTTTAAGCCTTTGATTTCTGGTGCGTCATAACTTGAAACATAGTGTCCATCAGTTTCTGCAACACTATCTTTACCACCATTAATTTGCACAGTCTCTCCAGCAAGTGCTGTTACGGTGTTTGAATTAACCAAACTGGTTGGATCGTTCTTAAACTGATAATTAATTGAAACATCATTCAACACATTCTTAGCTTGGAAGTAAGAAATTCCGCCGAAAAATGACTGACCATTTCCACCATTTCCACCAAACAATCCTAATGCCATTTGCGTCTGAACTAGCACCGTCCCCGTAACTGAACTAAGCAAATATTTATCCTTGTCAGCTTGCGAAGGTGTACCTGAAATGGCCGCAAAATTTGAGTACTCAGAGTATGTCAAGTCAGCATAAATATACGTGTGCTTCACACCATTAGCATCGGCAATTTCAATCGTCTGTAACTTACCATCGACACTCTTAGGAGTCCAGATATAGTCGAAATACACACCTTGGCTCAAATAATTTGTAAACAGAGTTGTCTTATTTGATCCATTTGCGTTTGTAACATAATCTGTTATCCCCAGAGAAGAACCATCGACACCATTTTTAGCATCTGAAGCTTTTGCGTAACCGACTGTTGTTCCATCCGTTTTAACTGTTTGGCCCAGAATATCTTTAGCACCATTACCGCCATTAACCGTAGTCTTCGTTTCAGCATACAACGCACCATTTGCATTGGTTTGTCGAAGGTGGACTAATAATGGATTAACGTCTCCTGTTCGACCATAATACAAATCTCTTCCCGCAATAAGAGCGTTAGAAACACCTTCGATACCATCACTAAGGTTCAATGTCTTCAAGTTGGTTCCCATTTTTAGGGTTCCCATGTCTTCAACTGCTGTAGGCGTCATAATCATACCCACAGCTTGTCCACCACCGTATTTTCCGCCACCTTGGTTAGTTTTATTCCCAGTTGTTTCGGTATTGGTAATGTCACCCAATTTACCGTTCACAATTGGTACAACTTTATAACCACCACGTACTTCAAATACCTTTGTAGTATCAACCTTGGTTCCGTAGGCTAACGTTCCCCCTTCATTCGTAGCTTGTGGGACGATAGCTTGCCAATCAATATCACTTTTTGAAATATTTGATGGTGTTGCTATCGGATTAAATGAATGTGCTAAATCATTTGCTACAACAATTGCGGAAGAAAGATCCGATTGATTTGTAATATACTTTCCATCAACATATGAACTATTCATTGTGATGCTACCAGTAATATCACCCGTTTGCTTAAAGTTAGGTGTAACCTGTCCAGAACCAGAATACGTTACCTCTGACTTTGCTTGCGCATTACTCGTCACGATATGAGAAGAAGCAACTAATGAGTTACTTTTTACGGACCAGGTTGCATTTTTTGGTGTTGCACTATAGGTTGAAATACCATTATCTACAGCAGTCACCGCTGAATCTGGTGTCGTCTCTGCGTCTGGCGTCGTTCCCAATGCATACGCCTTTTCGCTCTCCGTATCCTTAACCGTCACCGCATCAGCTGGCACAACCACGCTACTTGCCAATGATTGTGACACAACTGAAGAAGCGTCCGATGACACTGCAACAGACACTGATGACGTTGATGAAACTGACTCAGTCACAACTGAGCTTGCTACTGAAGATGAAACAACGACGCTACTTACGACTGATGATTCTGACGTAGCAGAAACTTCAGCGCTCACTGAAGAAGCAGGTGCTGGCGTTGCACTTGCACTTAACACAACTGAATTCGTTGTGGCGTTATTAGTTGTCTCAGCTGGTGCTTGGCTGTCAGCTACTGGTGCAACAGACGAATCTACCCCATCCGCTGATGCATCCCCAGAAACCATCATCAAGCCACCCAACAATGACAACGTGGCCATACCAGCGACTACCCAGCGCTTTCCGGCCTTGTACATTTTGTAGTGAGACTTCACTTCAAAGTTACCTTTGTTCATATTAAATTGTCGCATTATTCTCGAACCCTCTATAAATATCTCTTACTCTTTGTAAAAAACATTTTAAGTCCGAATTGTGAACAGAGTATGAATTTAGGGAATTTCACTTACAAAAAATACGATAATATGTACCATGAGCGCAACAAAAAACGCCATCCTAGTTTGGATAGCGTTTTCAGCTTAATAAGCTGTTAATGAACTTAAGATTAAGTCGACAAATTTATCGTTATCTAGCGTGGTCATCAACGTCGCATTCGGTTGCTTGCCCGTCATATTATGTTGGTCAACAACCAAGTGGCCACGCGTCAACTGCCCCTGCGTTTCAACGTCTACGTAGTAATCTACCCCGCTAAACATTGTGGGGTCAATCAAGTACGCAATCACTTCTGGGTCGTTTAACACCACCGGTGCCGTCCCACTGTAATCACCGTAATGGTCCATCAAATCTGCCGCAACTTGCGCGACTGGGTTATCAACCGCGCGCATCTTAGCAACCGTTTCAGCCGTGATGACACCTTGTTCCGTCAAATCACGAGTAATCATCACAACTGGTACACCGCTATTCACAACAATTTTTGCGGCTTCCGGATCAATTGAAAAATTGTACTCCACACCTGGGTAACGATTACCTGTGTTAATTGCACCGCCCATCAACACGATTTTTTCAATCTTGTCGTGTAATTCTGGGTGTGCTGCCAGCAATAACGCCACATTCGTTACCGGTCCACTAATCGCAATCACCATTGGTGCATCAGCTTCACGCAACGTCTTGGCCATCAATTCAATTCCTGACAATTCTGATGGCGCAAACCCTGGTTCTGGGAAGTCTGCCCCGTCCAGACCTGTAAACTCACGCCAGTTATCAGCCAAGCCAAACGGTTCAACCAATGGCTTAGCCGCGCCATGTGCGACCGGAATATCCGTGCGTCCCAATAGCGTCAACGCCTTCATCGCATTGCGTTGCACATTTTCAACTGTCTGATAAGCAACCGTCGTTGAAATTGCTTTGATGTTTACCTTATCCGTGTTCGCCAACGCCAACATCAACCCAAAGAAATCTTCATGGCCTGGGTCGCAGTCCAAAATAATATCTGTCATATCGTCATCCCCAAATTAGTTAAAGTATTGCATGTGTGGCCCTTCAGCCTTGAAGCCAGCGTCCAAAATTTCCAACTGTGTCAAGATTTGCTCGTCCGTTACTTCCTTCTCAGCCCCATGCAAAATGACGTCGACACAGTTTTGGTACATCAAGCCGTAGTTACCACGTGGCGTCTCCATCTTGTGTTCAACTGGATCACCATACGCATTGATATACGTTAACTTACCGTAGTTATCTGGATTATCGGCCCCAAAATTAGGCTCTGATGGTGAAATACCAGCCAAGATATCATTTTCTTGTGCATCCATACCATACTTAATGAATGAGCCATTCGTACCATGCAAAATGTACTTTGGATATTGGTCAGCCACCAAGAAACTCGTCTTAATCTTGGCGCGCAACTTGCCGTAGTGCAATGTCACATCAAAGTTATCGTCAACCCCTTCTGGATTCGTGACTGACTTGATGTCGTACGCCACAGCTTCTGGCTTACCCCAGAGCTTAATGATTTGGTCCAACGGGTGCACACCATAACCGTAGAAGGCACCGTCAATTTGCGTGCCTGGGTTTGAAGCTGCCCCCGGACGGAAGTAATCAAAGTGTGACTCGAATTCGATTGGTTCCCCAATAAAGCCGTGATCCAACACATATTGCAGCTCCATGAATTCACCATCGAAGCGACGATTTTGGAATGGTGTAATCAACAAGCCCTTCTCGTTTGCCAATTCAATCAATGCCTTCCCCTCGGCCACTGACGTCACGAATGGCTTTTCAACCATCACGTTCTTACCCGCTTCCAACAAACGCTTAGCAAGCTCAAAGTGAGATGGCGCCGGCGTGATAACTGACACAAATTGAATTTCCGGGTCATTCACAACCGCATCCAAATCATCCGTAAATTGAATGCCACGCGCAACCAACGCGTCCTGATCTGCCGGGCGCTTGTTCAATGATGGCGTGTAAATCGTCTTAATTTCCACATTTTCATTTTCTAACAAATATGGCAAGTGATAACGATTTGCACTGTTTCCGAAGCCTACCAAGGCCATTACTAATTTATCTGACATGTTTATTACTCCCCGAATCAATGAATTTGTTCATTTATTAACAAGGTTAATTGTAAGCGGTTGCAGTAGGATAAGCAATCAAATTCACAGAATGTTCAAAAAAACGGCCAACCCACATCACTGTGGACTAGCCGTTTCAAAATATTTTTTAACTCATCAGCCTACTTCTTGTAAGCCCACTTCCAGTCGAATGGTGCACCAGTTGGGTTTGAGACAACACCCTTAACTGATTGACGGTACAACGTTGCGTATGATTGGTAGTAAAGTGGTGCCACACCGACTTCCTTTTCAATCGTTTGTTCAGCCGTCTTGTAGTCGTCGTAACGCTTGTTCTCATCGTTTACATCAGTCGTCTTAGCGGCCTTTTCAGCTGCATCGTAGTCAGCGTTTGACCAGCTACCGTTGTTGAATGATGAATCAGACGTGTACAAGTCCAAGAATGTTGATGGATCACCGTAGTCAGCTCCCCATGCTGAGATTACAAGCTCAAACTTCTTGTCTTGTGAGAAGGCCAAACGTTGCTTAAATGGCACTTGCTTGATATCAACGTTCAATCCTGACAAGTTCTCCAATTGTGATTGCAAGAATTGCGCCGTGTTCTTAGCCTTATCCGTATCGTCAGTCAACAATTGCAAGCTAAGCTTCTTCTTGCCAACTTCCTTCAATCCTTCAGCAAACAACTTCTTAGCCTTTGACTTGTTGTAGCTAATGGCACCCTTCACAGCAGCTGACTCCGCAAAGTCCTTACCTGTGTTTGGATCCTTAGCCAAGTTCTTGGCCGTCAACGTCGTGGCTGGAGTTGCGTTACCCTTCAACACCTTGTTAGACAAAGTCTTACGGTCAATTGCGTATGACAAAGCTTGACGAATCTTAACGTTCTTAAGGGCTGGTACCTTCTTCTCATTAAACTCCAAGTAGAACGTTGAAGCCATTGGAATAACCTTGTAGTCCTTACGCTTTTGTGAGGCACGCACTTGGTCTGATGACAAGTAAGCCAAATCAAGCTTGTTACCCTTGTACAAGTTGTAACCCGTATTTTGGTCCTTGATGGTTTGAATCTCAACCTTTGGCGTCTTCACTGCGTCAGCATCCCAGTAGTTCTTGTTCTTAACCAATGAGTACTTGTTGTTTGAACCAGTCCAGCCCTTCAATACAAACGGACCTGAAGCCAACGTGTACTTGGCTGCCGTACCATACTTGCTACCAACCTTATCCACGAAAGCCTTGCTTTGTGGGTAGAATGGCGCCATCGTCAAAACTGACTCAAGTTGTGGCATTGGCTTTTCAAGGGTCACTTCAAGCGTTTGATCATCAAGCGCCTTTACACCCAAGTCGTCCAAGTTCTTATCCTTACCTGATTGGATTGCATCCGCATTCTTAATACCTGAGAACAAGTAGGCATATTGTGATGCCGTCTTAGGATCATTCGTACGTTGCCAACCATAGACGAAATCTTGCGCCGTAATTGGATCACCATTCGCCCACTTCAAGCCTGAACGCAACTTAAACGTGTACGTCAAACCGTCATCAGACTTTTGCACAGACTCAGCCAAGGCCAATTCAGGCTTGTTATCCTTACCGTTACGGTACAAACCATCACCAGTGGCTTGCAACGCATCGAAGTCAACCGATGCTGTTGCCTTTGATGGATCAGCAGTTCCCAAGTCAGCCGTTTCCATCCAGTTAATTGTCTTATACGTTGCTGCTCCTGCAGACAATGGTGCCAAGGCTGATCCCAAAATCAATGCCGTTGACAACAAGGCTGAAGTCTTTACTACCTTATTCATAATTCGTTCCCCGTTTCACTTGCACTTATATTATGTTCATTAGAATACTATGAGAAATAGTAAGTGTCAACAACGTTATTCTTTAATTTCTCATTTTATCCAATCTAAACCCCAGAAAACGCCCGTATAAAGGCTTTTATCAAAATGAGAAACCTTTTAATTTGTCAGAAAACCTGACATTGGAAGTCTGAATTACGCAAAAAAAGTACGGCTGTGCAATCGCATCAGCCGTACTTTTTAATCTATTATTTGATTTCCCAATCGTCCAATGAATCGACTTCATGGGTTGGCTGTTTGTCAGCCGCGGCAACTTGCTCTTTCGTTGAAACACCTGTATAGACCAGCAATGTATCAATGTCAGCATTAATTCCCGCCAAGATATCCGTATTGTAATTGTCACCAACCATAACCACTTGGTCAGCTGTCAAACCAGTTCGACGCAATGCGCCAGCCATGATAATGGTTTCTGGCTTACCAATGACAACCGGCTTTTGTTGTACCGCTGTTTGCAAAGCAGCCACCAACGTACCGGCACCAGGTAACATCCCCCGTTCATTGGGCAAGTTTGTATCAACGTTGGTTGCAACGAACTTCGCACCATGCTGAATAGCAAGGGTGGCTTGTACTAACTTCTCATAGTTAATATCACGATCCAAACCAATAGCAACCGCATCAGCTGGTCCTTCGCTCACTAACTCAAAGCCCTTTGCTTCCAAAGCCACCTGCAAGCCGATTTCACCGATCATCAAGACACGCTTAACGTCTCCTAACTCAGCCAAATAATCGGCCAAAGCCATTGCACTCGTGTAGACTTGCTCTGCCGTCGTGGGAATATCGTGATTATCCGTTAAATTGGCAGCCACTTCATCAGGTGTCTTCGTTGAATTGTTCGTCACAAACAGATATTGCGATGACGATTCAGCCAAGCGTTCAATGAACCGTTTCCCAGCTGGAAAGCGCTTCGTCCCTTGGTAAATCGTCCCGTCCAAGTCAATAAAATATCCATCGTAGTGTTGTGCCATGTTAACTGATTATCCCTTCGTTTCTGTGGTTTGTCGTTCGCGAATCTGGAAACGCCGGCGCTTTTTATGTCCCTTCGTTTCAACAGTATTCGCCCGTTCCTTCACATGCTTGGCCTTATTACCAGCCGGCTTCGTCTTCTCAGCCACTGCCGGTCCCTTTGGCTTACTCTTGTGATGCTGGTTATTACCGCCATCTTTGTTATTTGAATGGTTCGTATTGGTATTTGAACGGCGTTGACGACGACGCTTACGATGAACCGGTTGTTGTTCATCTTCGCCTTCATCAACATCATGTGGTTCAAGGTTTTCCAACACAAAATATGGTGCCCCAAAATTAACTTCTTCATATAAGTAGTCTTGTAGGGCAGAAATTTGTTGGCTACGGGCGACACCAGTAGCGCCATCCTTATAAAAGCCATGTAGCCGCAATTGATCAGCTGCAATGTCACCAACTAGAAAATCATATTTTTCGAGGAAGTCACTAAATCGGGCCGCCATTTTTTGTTGATCATAAGCTTCCCGGTAGTTATGGACTAACCGGTAACTCCGTTCATTGATAAAAATGACATCAGATGTTTCACCAGTTGTGATAGTTGTTGCTTCTTGGCGCTTAATAAATTGCTCCTCAGCAAGTTCTTTCATCCGTTCGCGATCCATGTTGTGGGCCTCCTTTCTGCTGTATTTTATTTAAGGTGTAAACGTGTCAGCCAAATAGGCCGCAAAGTCCTCACGAATTACTGTATCATATGACATCACGTTCTGTCCCGCAATTTCCAAAGTTGGGAAATACGGAATAAACATGTAATGGTCTAAGCCACCAATTGTATACGTGGCCGCCATATCGAGTGGCTGGCCTTTCACGAGAACATCCCCATTCGCCAAGACGGTTAGTCCCGCCCATACAACTTCACCCCAGGCCTCGCCACGGAAACCCATGCCTTTTAGTCGATTAGGCCGTAAGAAGTTACGGTTCTTTTCAATTTCATGAGCCAGACGCCACAAATCACGCCCTGCCAACGTTGAACGCATCGGGTGCACCGCATGTGGTAACAAAGCGTGCAAATCCTTTGCAGTGACTAAGCCAGCAGGTAAATCATGCAGAAACAAGCCCGTCGATAACATCGCCACATCAGTGTGTGTGCGTTGCATCAGGGCCGCTAGTCCCAAATCAATCAAGCGATGTTCACCACGAATATCCGTTGTGTACGCCGTTGGTAGGTCTGCAATCACCCGCTTCGCTAGTTGTTGCTCACCACTAGTTTGATACCCGGCAATCTCAATCTCATCTTCATGCACGGCTGGCAAATCATCCGTGACTACTGTACGGGCCTGCATGTGGACCAACTTGCCGTCTTCAATTTCTAATTCAATTCGGCCGATATGATCCCCGTAACGCCCGGCCGCCGCGATTAATGAATTACCGCGTTTCTCACCATGTTCCAACAAATGGTGCGTGTGGGCACCGATAATCACGTGCAATTCTGGGTAATGCTCGGCCAAGTACCGGTCAGTTGGTAGGCCTAAGTGTGATAACAAGATATTGATATCTGTTTTACCAGCCAATTCCGGCAAAATGCGCTGTAACGCACTGTCAATTTCTTCTGGCATCCAATTTAACAACGGTAGGGTCAAAATAAACGGCGCCGTGAACCCGAGTACGCCAATCCGAGTACCCTGTGGCGTCGTAATAATGCGGTAAGCTACTGCCCAATCCGGAATATTACCGGTCGTTTTATCCGTGATGTTACCTAAAACAACTGGAAAATTGGCCTGGTCATACAAGTGATTTAAATCATCATGCGCTAAACCTAAGCCCTCGTTATTACCAATTGTCACGGCATCATAGCCAACTTCATTCATCAAGGCCACGTTGGCTTGCCCCATCGTGGCTTCAGTTAGGGGGTGTTGGCGATCCAAAAAATCACCAATATCAAACGTCAAGACGCTATAGCCATCGCGTCGTAACTGACGTTTGCGCGTTAATAAATAGCGCCGGATTTTAGGCCAACGCTCTAAATGCGAGTGTAAGTCATTCGTATGTAAAATCGAAATTTTATCTCGCATCTAGTTACCTCCGCTTGGCGAAATCATCATGCTTTCGTTGAATAATTAATTCAATTTCGTTCATTGTTAAGGGTGTGCTCCAGGCTGGCCGTTCATCAGCCATCAAGTAATCCAAATCAGCACTATCCACACCGACATTAATATTTTCTTGGACTGGCACGCTGTAGTGGTGAATGTGGCCGTGCAAATTAATGCTACTTGGTGTTTGACCAAACATCATTGGATAGTGCGTCAAAAAGAATTGGTGGTGATTAGCCTTAATAATACGACCAACATCCTCAAATTCATACTTAGGCTTACCGTCTGATAGGACTGGATTGTGGGCGACCAAATACTTAAACAACGCTCGTGAATCATGATTTCCCTTGATAATCACAATGTGTCCGTTTAATTGTTCCAAGATGCCCGCAATCATTTCATGCCCTAGTTTGGCTGGCCGGATGTGGTTCACCATGGCAATATCGCCCAAATGGTAAACCGTGTCCGTTTCACCAACCCGGTCATTCCAGGCCTTAATCATTGCAGGGTGCTCATCTTCTAAGAAGTTAAATGGGCGAGGTGCAAAATTATTACTTTGCAAAAGTTCTTCATGGAAGAAATGCGTATCAGAAGTAAAATATTCCATTTTTCTCTAACCCTCTTTTAGCGGAGTCGTCCGCCATCATAACTATTAATCCACTTTTCAAACGCAGCAAAATCTTCAGGAAAAGCATTTACGCCACCAAAGCGTAAGACATCTGGTTGATCATCGAACTGAACAATCAAGCCCCATTCATCGGTTGTGCCTGGTTGCACTTGCCGATAATCCGCCTGCCAATTTGGCAAAGTTGCCATTAATTTCCTTTCGATGTTTGGCCATTGAAAGGAAACGTCTTGCCACATTGTCGCAAATTGGCGCCACTTGGCATCTGTGGGTTGCTCACGCATAAAGACAAATGTTGGATCCGTGACATCCATAATCGGCGCATTCATTGTCGCAGGTACGCGCAAATAAAAAGCGTGCTGATCGGTCTGCTTCGCGTAAATATAATCAAATCCCGTCGCTAAATTACCACGATAAAATTCAAAATATTGTAGTGCCATCTTATTTATCAATCACAATCAAGTCAGTTGGGATACCTGCCGTCAAGTTTTCAAACCCGTCGGCCGTCACGACAACATCATCTTCAATCCGCACGCCACCCTTGCCAGCAACATAAATACCTGGCTCTATTGTTAATAGCATGCCTTCACGGACAACGTCTTCAGCTGGTGAACTAGCTGACAAGATTGGACCTTCGTGAATATCCAAACCAATGCCGTGACCTGTGGCGTGGTTGTATTCCTTGCCATAACCAGCTTCCGTGATAATATCACGGGCAACCGCATCCAATGTCGCATTCGCAACACCTGGCTTTACAGCGTCAATCGTGGCGCGTTGCGCAGCCAACGTCACGTCATAAATGCGCTTTGATTCTTCATCAAGCTCACCAAACGCTAACGTACGTGTGATGTCTGACGTGTATCCATCGACAAAGTAACCAAAGTCAATCGTCACTAACTCACCCGCCGCAATTGGCTTATCTGAGTATGTGCCGTGTGGCAAAGCACCACGGTACCCCGAGGCCACAATCGTATCAAATGAGGCTTTGTCAGCCCCCTTTTCCTTGATAATGCGATCCAACAAGTTAGCCACTTCGCGTTCTGTCATACCAACGTGCAACTGTGGTACCATCTCATTAAAAGCTGCCACTGCGACGTCAGCTGAACGGCGTAACTTAGCTAACTCATCAGCATCTTTTACTTCTCGAATGGCTTCAAGTAGCGCAGGTACCGGTGCGATATCGACACCAACAAAGTTTTCATCAAGGTAATCAAAGTCGCGGAATGGTAGCGTGTCTTCGAAGCCCAAGTTTTCAATCTTAAAGCGCTTTGCAGCAGCCATTGCCACACCCCAGTAATCACGGGTAACCAACAGTTGCGTGCCTTCATCGAGGCGCTCACGATATTCTTCTTCGTAGCGGGCATCCGTAATCAAGGCGGCATTTTCACGACCGATTAGAACCAAGCCGTCACCCGTGCCACCTTCAAAACCAGTCAAGTAACGCATGTTTGTCCCATCAGCAATAATCATCCCGTCGATTCCCAGCGGTTCGAATAGGCGACGGACATTTTCAATTCGTGTGTTCATCAGCATTTTCCTCGTTTTCTTAATGTTTCCATTATAGCAAATTGTCATAGGCTCCGACCGGATATGGTCAGAATGACACGCAATATTGATCTCGTCCCGGAAATTTCAACCTTTCGACTATTTGGGAACTTTTACAAATTTAGATGCGATACGTCTTATACTAAATAACGTTGAGATATGGGATACCATATCCAAACGTATCGAGAACTCTCTAACTCTTTCTTCTCATTTGATACGATTCGGCCAGCAACTACTACCCCTAGATGTTGGCCACGAAAACAATACATAAAAAGGCCAGAGCACGATAACCCGCTCTGGCCTTTTGTGTGTCTACTTAATTGTCATCGTGTCACTTGCCTGCAAATCAGCGACTGCCGACCAGTCGATCGTTACCCCTAATCCTGGGGTACTCGGTACCGGTAATCGGCCGGCCACAATTTCAGGTTGTGCTAACACAATGTCTCGTTCGAAGTACCGTGATGCACTTGAACTATCCGCTGGCACTTGGCGTGTCGCTGGCAATGAAGCCAACGCTAGGTCGACTGCCCGGCCGACACCGGAACTCAGCATGCCACCAATCCACGGAATTTTATCCACCACTGAAATCTGATGGATCGCCTGCAATGTCGGCCAAATCCCACCAAGCTTGGCTTGTTTGAGCGTAAATGCATCAGCAATTGCTAATCCTCGCGTAATATCCGCCAAATCATTTAAGGATTCATCCAAACTAATATGCAACTGCGTTAACTGTTCTTGTGCAATCTGGTGTGCCTGCCAAGCGTCGGTCGCAAACGGTTGCTCAATCATGAAAACCCCTGCTTGTTCAAGCGCCCATAGTCGATCCATCATCGCCGGTTGCCAGCCGGCATTCGCATCAACAGAAAATAGTTGGTCCGGAAAAGCTGCTAAAACGGTCTGAAGTTGTTGTAAGTCCGTAGCGACAGCCAGTTTCAACTTAATTCTTTGATACCCTTGGGCAACTGCCGCTGCAATGGCCCGTTGGGTAGCTTGGGCATCAGTCTGAATACCAATCGCAATTCCTACCGGCACAGTTGCACCGACCCCGCCAATCATTTGCTGTAATGATTGGCCCTGTTGTTTACCCTGAATATCCCATGCCGCCATTTCAAGCGCGGCCTTGGCAAAGGAGAATCGGCTTTGCGTTTGTAGCCAATTACTGAGTGTCGTTGCGGAATCAAATGTCTGTCCCAACATCTAGTGACTTAGTCGTTGCACCTCAGCTAGCGATTCAGCCTGAGATTCTGGCGCATAAGCATGATCAATAAACGACTGGATATCACCAAAGCCAGTTATACCATCGGTTGTGGTGACCGCCACCAAAGTTAATGGCCGCTCATAGGTCACATCATGCGCCGTTTTGAATGGCGATTTCAAGCGTAACTGTAATGGGTACAAGGTGATGGCTGCAATTTGCATCGTTACACCTCAGCTTGCAAGGCAGCAACGACGGCAGCACCGTTTTCGAAATGCACGTTATGCCCCGCACCAGGCACAATTACCCGGCGGACATTTGGTAACCGAGTCGCCATGTCAGCGTTCAGACGGTCAAACTTTTGATCATTTTCACCGGTAATCAATGTCACGGGTACTAGCAAGGTTGCCAAATCATCCCAATAATTCGGCATTGCTCCCGTGCCGAAATAACGTAGTGAATTGGCAACATTAGCCGCCGTTTGATTAACCCGTTGCTCATGCATAAATTGCTGTTGCGTTAGTGACAACTGTTGTTGACTCGCAAACAACGGTAACTGTTCCCAATCTGCCACAAATTTTGCCATGCCAGCTGTTTCAATCCGCTGGGCTTTTTCAGCATCTGCCGCCACCCGTGCCTGCCGCGCGTCAATATCGGCCAACCCGGCCGTGCCACTTTCTAGGTACAAATGAGACACATAAGCTGGCTGCATCATCGCAAAAGCTAGCGCTAGCCGTGCGCCCATTGAGTAACCAACTAACCGAATATCGTGTAAGTCAAATAAATCGAACAAGGCGACTAGGTCTTTGACTTGATTTTCAGCTGAAAAACGTGGCGCGTCCGCAACAACTGGGGCCTGATTCCCAAATCCTAACAAGTCAATGTAAACTCGCGTGCCTTGCGGAGCAATTTGCTCGAATTCCGCATAACTACCCATGAAACCATGAAAGAACACCCAGGTTGGCTTTCCTTCACCTACAATCCGAACGTGATAAGGATAATCATTAATAATAGCTGTCTTATCCATGGAAAGCCTCACGTAGTTTTGCCAACAATGCGTCGTGTTCTGCGACGTTAGCTTCGCGATTACTCTTAATTTCAAGCAAACGCAATCCCTGAGCGGGTTGGGCTAACAATTCACGTAATCGTGCCTGGTCGGCAACCAATTCATAATCCGCGTGATAAAGTTTAGCCACATCCGCAATCTCAAATGGTAATGGCGTCCCAAACATTGGTTCGAAAAAGGCCTTCGCTGCTGCTTGTGGCAAGAATGAGAAGATTCCGCCACCCTGGTTGTTAACCACCACAATGGTCAAATCTAATTGTGCCTGATGTGCCATCATCAACCCATTCATATCATGGAATAACGTCAAATCACCAGTCAAGAACGTTGTTGGCTTGCCGGTCATGGCCATACCAAAAGCTGTTGAGACTGTCCCATCAATTCCGTTCGCCCCACGGTTCGCCATCACCCGAATTGCTTGCGTTGGCATAAAGTAATTATCCATATCCCGAATTGGCATTGAATTGGCCACGAACAATTGGCTATCAGCCGGCAAACTCGTCATCGCTAATGGCAAGGCCACTTCTGTCATGTCAGTTGATGCAATCGTCTTTGTCAACGTGGTCTTCACCGTTTGCCAACGCGCTAAAAAGGCAACGCTATCGCTGCCTGGCTCAGCCAGCAAATCAGCAATCAAGCCCATCTCATCAACGGCGACCGTAATTTCGGCTTGTCGTGAGTGGTCATGGCCGGCCACATTTTGACCAACTTGAATAACTTGCACGTCATTGGCCCGCAACCAAGCGACAACTCGTGCAGAAACCGGTGTGCCACCAAATCGGATAACCACTTCTGGCACCAAATCATCAGCCAACACATCAGCCTCAAGCAAAGCATCAATCCCATTAATCGCATGATCACTTGGACGAACCCCGCTCAACACATCCGCCAAAATGGGTAACTTAAAGTGGTCAGCCAATCGTTCAAATTGGGTGGCATCCCAAGTCATTTCATCAGGTCCTGCTAACACCATTGCCCGCTTATCACGGAGTAAGGCCGCAATGCCTTGCACCGTTTGCCAGTCGGCCCGCGTTTGACCAGTAATGATATGCTGGGCCACCACTGCTGGCCACGTTGCGCCTAAGTCAGGCATCAAGGGCTTGCGCAACGGCAAGTTAATCTGCACCGGCCCTGCTGGTGCAGTCACTGCTGTCACCACCATCTGTTGCACACGATAGTCAATATAACGTGTCACATCAGCATGCGCATCTTGCATCTCAACAGCCACAAAATCCTTGATATTATCCCCATATAGGTTCGTTTGGTTGACCGTTTGTGGTGCACCAATCGCTTGTAACTCGGCTGGGCGATCGGTTGTTAACGCAATCAATGGGACGTGTGACACGTGGGCTTCCATCATGGCTGGTAAATAATTAGCCGTTGCCGTTCCTGATGTCGCTAATAATGCAACGGGTTGGTGCATCGTCTTTGCCATTCCTAACGCGAAGAAGGCTGCTGACCGTTCATCAACGTCTACCGTGACACGCACATCATCGCGGACGTGTTGCATCTCAGCTAACAACAAGGCAAATGGCGTCGTTCGTGATCCTGGTGATACCACAAACTCATGAACACCTTGTGCAACCAAACTACCTAACAGGTGTTTAATATTCGTCGTCAAAACTTCATTTGCCATCTACTTATCTTGCTCCTTCAATAAATTCATCATTGGGGTCATCTTCAGCCCCGTTTCTTCAAATTCAGCTTGTACATCTGAGTCCGCTAAAATACCGGCACCGGCAAATAACGTCGCTGTCTGTTGCTTCAGCCACATCGACCGAATACCAACAATCATTTCGCCATCGCCATCCGGCTTCACCACGCCAATTGGACCTGCAAACAGACCACGGGGGTGCTGCTCAATCGTCCGAATCGTTGCCATTGCCCAGTCAACAGGCTTACCACCAAGCGCTGGCGTTGGGTGCAAACGTTCAGCAAGGGCCAATACCGTGTTGTCACCATTCAATTGCCCCGCAATCGGCGTGTACAAGTGTTGGACCTGTGGGTTCTTCATGATTTGTGGTCCATCTGGTAACGTCAAAGTGGCCACATCTTGCAAGCGCGACACAATCGTTTCAACTACATACGCATGCTCTTGCAAGTTCTTGGGGTCTTGTAAGAGCTCAGTTGCCAAACGCGCATCTTCCGCTTCATCAGCGCCTCGACGAATCGTTCCGGCAACACCAGCCGTTTCAAACTGACCGCGGTTAACTTTTGCCAGGCGTTCCGGGGTTGCTGACACAAACACCTCATCCCCCCGCTTCAACACGAAGTGGTAACTATTGGGTTGTTGCGTCGCAAGGTCGGCTAGCAACGTCGCTAAATTCAACTCACCCGTTAACCTAACTTGTCGTTGCCGGCCTAGCACCACTTTTTGGTGGTTGGGATTTTGCTGCATGTCATCAACTGCCGTTTGGACCCGATCTGGCCAATCGCGTTCATCCGTTTGGCTTGTAATCGCTGGCCCAGCTATGGGTGTTGGTGCCCCGAACGGATCCGTTTCACGTCCCCATAAATGTTGATCTGTAATGTCGTATAGCACTTCCGGCAACACGAAATAACCATTCATTAGTGCGCTATCTGTAACGGATTGTTCATCGAATGAAAAGCCACCAAAGACTGGGTAACGTTGTTCACGTGCCCATGCTGCCACGTCTTGAAAATCCGCTCCAAACTTCTCTTCACGGACACCAAAACCATAGTAGCGTGTTCGCTTATCAGCCGTCGCAAAATAGACGGCATGTTCAGACCGATCAAACCGATCGCGTAACTGTTTTTCAGTTGGAAAGCTCATCTCAAACACCTCACTGTTTTTCGCTTATTCCAGTATATCCTACCTAGCAAGGGTGCAACACCCAAAATAAAAAGACCAACTGCAACTGCAATTGATCTGATTAATTATTTTGTTGCGAATCCCTTATCATGCAAATGTTGCGTTGCCAGGCTGTTGTCCTTCGCAGTTGTCGCAACCATTTTCATATTATGCTCTGTCCAGTCTTCGTCGATGCCCCGACCGGCAAAATACTCACGCATGGTGTCGTTGTACGTGGCCACAGCACCTTCCAATGCTGCTTGATCATACTTGTCCGTCATCCAGAAGCCACCTTTAACGGGTAACTTAGGCTTCACCCCAGGTTCCTGGTCAGGATACCCCAACGACAAGCCCATCACTGGCTTCACAAACTTTGGCAACTGTAACGTATCCTGTAGGAAATCAAGTGGACGTACCGCCCCAGCCATCGTCACCGCGCCAAGGCCCACCGCGTTAGCTGCCAAAACAGCATTCTCTAAGGCAATCCCCGCTGAAATCAAAGCACCCTCGGTCATGTTATACCACGCCAAGTTTTCTGCCATTACAGCAGCTTGTTCTGGCGTTGCACCAACAAACAGCTTGTTGTAATCAATCGCCAAGACGAAGAACCGTGGTGCGCCAGCAATATACCGCATCCCCACCCGTTCCGTAATTTCATCCTTCACAGCTTGATCAGTAATCTCAATGAACGTCACTGGTTGAAAGTTATTCATATTCGGACCTGATGCAGCGGCTGACAAGACCGTCATCACCAGCTCATCTGAAACGGGTTCATCTTTAAAAGCCCGAATTGATGCGCGATTCGACAAAATTTTAAATACATCGTTTTCCATGGTTGACCTCAATATCTCAAATTATTATCTTAATAGCCTACCATAATTTGAAAACGATTTCATAATTACTTACTCAAACTGCGCATCATACAACGTCTTATAAACACCATTTTGGGCAAGCAACTCATCGTGTGAACCGCGTTCTACAATTTCGCCCTCGTTCAACACAACAATTTGATCAGCATTATGCACTGTACTCAAGCGGTGCGCAATCACAATTGTCGTCTTGTGTGTCATTAAATTATCCAAGGCGTGCTGAATAATTTTTTCTGACTCGTTATCCAACGCAGCCGTTGCTTCATCAAGAATAACAATTTCAGCATCCTTAACCAAAGCACGCGCAATTGACAAGCGCTGCTTTTGACCACCAGACAACTTCACGCCACGCTCACCGACAGTCGTTGCCATACCATCTGGCAAGCCACGAATGAAGTCCGCAATCGCGGCTCGTTCAGCAGCATCCCACAACTTGTCATCAGACACCTCACCTGAGCCATAACGGATGTTGTCCGCAATTGTCCCATCGACAATCGTCACGTCCTGACTGACGATTGAAATATGTTGCCGCAAATCACGAATATCAATTGCTTCAATTTTCGTATCATCAAACAAGATGTCACCACCCGTTCGTTCATAAAAGCGGGTCAAAAGTCGAATTAGCGTTGACTTACCAGCACCAGAACGGCCAACCAAAGCCGTTGTCTTGCCCGCTGGAATTAACAAGTTAATGCCATTAAGCGATGCAACTCGTTCTTGATCATAACTAAATGACACGTTTTGCAAATCGATACCGGTTTGCAAGGGACTTGGGAACGCGACTGGTTCAGACGCGTTCTTAATTTTCTCCTCAGCACCCATAATATCTTTGATACGGTCATATGAGACTTGTGCCGTTTGGAGCATATTTAATAGCCGTGAGAATGACCGAATTGGATCTTGCAATAATGATAGATAACTCAAGTAGGCCACTAATTGACCAACCGTCATGTGCCCCTTAATAACTAACCAACCACCGAATGCCAACACAATCGCTGTTCCAACTGTATTAATAAAGTTAACTAAGGGTTGGAAAATCGCCTGCCACCGGGTCGCTTCCAATTGATAACCATTTTGTGCTTCAACGACGTCTCGGAAACGAGCGGTTTCTTCGTCTTCCGTTGTATAGCTCTTAATCAGCTCAATCTCTGTGATGGTGCCCTGCAACTGATTCGAAATTTGCGAACTCGTAGCGCGTACCTTGGTGTAGGCTTCACGAATCTTACTACGGAAGTAACGAATCGTCACAAAGAGCACCGGAAAGGTTACTGTCACCATCAAGGCTAGTTGCCAGTCCTGCAAAAACAAAAACGTTAAGACAGCGACGAATGTAAAAATATTACCAATAATGCCAAAACTGTCTGAACTAATCAGGTTTTGCAAGTTACTAATATCGCTGGTTAACCGAACCATCAAATCACCCGTCTTGGCGTTTTGAAAATAGTCATAATCCTGCTTCAAGATACGGTTATAAGTCTGCAACCGTAAATCCGTAATTGAACGTTGCGACAGCATCTGCATCAAATAGGTCGACACGAACGTCACGACACCCAACGCTAGCGTTGTCAAAATCAGTAGCCCAACCTGGACCGCCAACGAGTGGATGTTCTTAAGCGCCACGGCGTGATCAATCACATGTTGTGTAAACTGAGGCACCACAAAATTAAGCCCGGCAATAATTACCAGCAAGGCCACATTCAAAACAAGCAATGATTTGCGCTTCAATACACTGCCAAAAACAAACTTTAACATCTCACCAAGGGTGGTATCCGACTCCTTCAGATACGCTTTAACCTCAGCTGGACTCATGCGTCCACGATTCATCATATCTCTCACCTCACTTATTCCAGCAACTATCTTACCACTTACAAAAAGTGTGAGCGCAAAAAAGAACTTATTTAAGTTACGCTGAAGGTAAAGCGCTTACAATTTAACTATACAAAAAGTGAACAACAACCTTGGAGGTACGATTATGATTCGAACTATTGGTAACCGTGTAATGGCATCTTTCATGGCTGTAAAGGCCAGCTTGCTGACATTTGTTCTTTTCGCAATTTAACTAATCTTAGCCCGTCCTGACGCACAGCGTTGGGGCGTTTTTTTATTTATCGGTTTTTGGGTTTGTGCGCGTCGTGCTAGCGCACGAGGCGTGGGTGTGGGGGATTGGCTTCGACAAAGATGACAGCTGGGAAACTCCGCCGGCGCGAGCACCGGCT
>ERZ894226.524-NODE-524-length-22101-cov-10.417717_pt1 | contig 22101 bp, 17 predicted proteins | sample MGYA00380294_ERZ894226 | MGnify/ENA primary metagenome ERZ894226 (study PRJEB32331, sample SAMN06328434) | human gut metagenome | biome: human gut microbiome; feature: stool | host: Homo sapiens | collected 2014-10-29 ... | reverse complement strand
AGGCATCGGTTTTTGGTACCGTGTATCGCTGGTTCGAATCCAGCTATCCCAGCTACTGAAGGCGGTGTGCAGTAATGCATGCCGTCTTTTTTGTTAACTAACCGTAAATCCCCGCCAAGTCGAGTATGTTAAACTAATAGCTAGAGTAAAGGGATATAGATAAGGATATGGGTATGCTAAGCAATTATGATTTGAAGATGCGCGCGCGGTCGCGTGTTAAAGGACCGGCCTTTGGCATTTCGCTGAAAATATCATTGATTTTGATTTTGTGGCAAATTGTCTCAACGTACTGGGATGGCCAACGCACACCAGATCCAAGTTCTTTGGGCTTTGGTGAGTCGGTTCAGTATTTGTTCGGGATGTTCACAACAAGCATGGTGAGTGAAATCATCTTTGGTGTCTTTGGGCTAGGCACGGTGTGGGCCTTTGTTGAATGGCGTCGTTCACAAGAAGCGCCAGCGAACCCCGTACAAGTGAGTTTGAAGTTCTGGGGCCGTGAGACATTGGTTGACGTGGTTGTATTGTATGGCCTACGTTTCTTGTTCACGGTATTGTGGACCTTCTTGTTGATTGTGCCGGGGATTATTAAGTCATTTGCTTACTCACAAGCGGGCTTGATCTTCGCAGAAGACGTTAAAAACGGTGCTAAAATCACGAGCTTGTCAGAATATTTGACACGCTCACAAGACTTGATGCAAGGTTACAAGGGACGCTTTTTCTGGCTACAATTGAGCTTTATCGGTTGGTGGATTTTGGTGGCATTGACCTTTGGAATCGCCGCAATCTACGTGATTCCGTATTACAATGCGACGATGGCGGAGTTCTACATGGAAGTGGTCCGCGAACGTCGTTATGGGGCGCGTCGCCCAGCTGGTGACACCGAAATGCCAGTTGATGAGAATGATGAACTATAATAGATAGCAACAAAAGGTTAGGGTTTACTCTAGCCTTTTATTATTGAGATTAAAGCGAGATTGAGATAATGAAGACGTTAGATGTACGGGGGTTGTATGAGCAACTCTATAATCAAATGGGACCCCAACGCTGGTGGCCGGCTGAACGCTGGATGGAAACGATTGTCGGCAGTATTTTAATTCAAAATGCGTCAGCCAAGACCGTTGATCCAGTCATTGAGAAGGTCGGACGTGAAACCGGCTTTGATCCACAAATCCTGATTGGCTTATCACAAGAAGAGTTGGAACAACTCATTTTTGAAGCGGGCCTTTATCGTAGCAAGGCAAAGTATTTGCGAGCGTCATTAGAATTCTTTGGTCAATATGATTTTGACTTGGCGCCATTGCAAGCGTTGGAAACGGCTGAACTACGCAAACGCATTCGCGCGGTGAACGGGATTGGTAACGAGACGGCGGATGTGTGGCTGGTATACATATTTGGGCGCGCGCAATTTATTGCAGATTCCTATTCACGCCGGTTAATGAACTTCTTGGGTGGCCCTGAGAAGTTGACTTATGAAAAGGTCCAAAAAGTCGTGATGAATAATTCTGATTTCACACCAGATGAAGCGCGTGAGTTTCATGCGCTGATTGACGAATTCGGTAAGTTGTATCTGCGTAATCGCGACCAATTCTTAACGAGTTGGCTTCGTGATGCCAATTTTAATGAACATATTTTGAATCAATTTTAGTAAAGGAGCTCTTGATGGCTAAGAAAGTCGCTGCCTATAAGAAAATCCGACCACCGCGTGTGCGAGTTGGTCGTAATAATGATGCTGGTTACGCCATTCGGGTCGATGTGACGGATACGCGGGCGGACATTTATCAACCCTATACCCACCCGAAAGCGGATCAAAAGGTTCAAATCGACTTTCTCGACCATCAAGAAGTGGCCAGTCGGCGGATTTGGCAACAATTTATCCAGCAAAATGCGGCCCGGGTAACGGAACCGGATGTCGATTTGGTGAGCGTGCAATCTGCCCGGCAGTCGGGTAGTGTGTATGTGAGTTTTGTGCAACATGAAAAGCCAGCCTACCAGACCCTCCGTATTGCGCATCATTTAGGGCCAAATTGGCAAAAGCTGCCCGTTATTCAAACGCGGTTCCTACAACAAGCTACTGAAGTCGGTGATTGGGTACGCAAAGTGGTGGCTGGTCAATCATTCGTGCCATTTACGTTTGAAATGTACACCTGGTTACGTTGGTGGTCACAACCTGGTCTGACGCAAACGCTTGAGAAGCACGGTAAGCATTGGCTTGTTGCCAAAGGAGATCAGCACGACGGTGTGTCGGCTGAACAAGTTAATGTCGCGTTGCAGTTACAGCACGGTGCGCTGTTAGTGCCACGTGGTGAACAGATGGTTGTGAGTGATACCGGCATTGCGGTGATGAATTACTTTGCCCGTTACTATGAAGCGCAGTTTGCGAAGGCGTACGGCGCTGATAGCGTTTGGCAAACTGATGCGCTCCTCGAGGCAGCAACGGCTGATACGTTGGGCCAATTTAGTACTGCCAAGGTGAAAAAGCGTCAGGCGGTGAAGATTCCGAATCGCATACCGAAAGATTATCGTGGGGATCGTTGGGGATGACAAACGCTGAACTACAACAACTCGTTGAAAAATTGTCGTTGGCTGATTTTGGTCGGCCGTTCCAACACCAAGCGACCTTTAACCGGCGTCTGCGGACAACCGGTGGTCGCTATGTGCTACAAACGCACAATTTGGAAATTAACCCCTTGATGATTGAAGAGTTTAACGAAGACACCTTGATTGGCGTGATTAAGCATGAGTTGGTGCACTACCATAACCACATCCAAGGGCTACCTTATCAACATAAGGACCGTTATTTTCAAAGTGAGTTACAACGGATTGCTGGTTTGAAATATGCGCCGGCGACGTCAAAAGCTAAAGTACGCCAACAACCGAAACATTTATGGGTGTATACCTGCAAAAATGGGCATGAAATTTACCGCCAACGTCGGATTAACGAATTACGGTATGTTTGTGGGATTTGTGGCGCCCCAATTCGACTCACTGGTGAACTAAAACGTGACGTCTAACTGCTGTAAAAAGTTTCAAGCCTAAAGGAAACCCTAAAAGCCAGTAATATTGCTTGCTTGTAGCTAGATAGTAACGTTATTATAGAATTTGGTTTTAATAAGTGAACTGAATGTAGGAAGAGAAGAAAAATGGGGCAAAATTCTGCAGGAAAGCGACGGTATATTACAGGTTTTGATGGGTTACGCGCCATCGCTGTAATTGGGGTTATCGTATTTCACCTTTGGCCTAACCGCCTAACGGGCGGTTGGCTAGGGGTGCCGTTGTTTTTTGTGTTATCCGGGTATCTAATTACGGATTTGTTAATCCAAGAATATGATCGCAACGGACGAATTGACTTGATTGGGTTTTATCGACGCCGAATCAAACGACTATACCCAGCATTGGTGGTGATGTTATTTGCCACGGCGACGATGATTGGGCTATTCGCACGCGATTTACTTTATAATTTACGCGCAATTATTAGCAGCAATATGCTGTACATATATAACATTTGGGCGACGAAGCACGGTGAGTCATATTTCGATTCATGGGGTGGTGCTTCGCCATTTACCCACTTATGGTCATTATCAATTGAAGGACAATTCTACTTCATTTGGCCAATTATTGTCTTTATCGTGTTGGCGTTGCGCATTAAGCGAACGAAGGTGTCGATTGCAATTTTGGTTGTTGCCACGTTATCGGCGATTTGGATGGGTGTCATGTATGACCCAGCCAATATCAATCGCGCTTATTACGGGACAGATACACGTATTTTCGCGGTGCTGTTTGGAACGGCCTTGGCGTTTACGTGGCCCTCAAATCGGATGAAGATGACGTTGTCACCACGTGTGAAACGCAACTTGGATATGTTGGGGATTGGTAGTTTAGTGCTAACGATTATTGGGTTCTTCTGGCTCAATGGTCAATGGTCAGCGACATACATGGGCTTGATGTTTGTCTTTACGGCAGTCATTGCGGGCTTGATTGCGATTACGTCGCACCCGGCATCCTTCCTGAGTCACGCCTTGGATAACAAGGTGCTGAATTATCTAGGAACGCGTTCATATAGTATCTATTTGTATCAGTTGCCAGTCTTTGTGTTCTTCGACAAGTTTACGCATCATAATGATTCATTCATCGTGAACTTATTGAAGATTGCGGTTGTCTTGGGAATTGCGGAATTGAGTTATCGCTACGTCGAAAATGTTTTCCGTCGTTTCAAGAAGCCAGCTATGCAACCAGGTGTAACGCTGAAGGCGCGCTTCTTTGCGAGTCGCCAGGCGAAAATTATGGCGACCGTCGCAGCAGTATTCTTGTTGGGAACGGTTAATGCGGTGGCTGCCAAGCAATCAGCAAAGCCGCGCCCTGAAACGCAATTGCAAAAGCGTCTTCACGCCAATGCATCGGAGATTAGTGCGAAAAATAAGCGTGCACTTGAGGCTGCGAAGGCATCAAATGCGAAGAAGAAGTCAGCTAAGAAGAGTTCGGCGGCAGCTAAGGCGGTTGACCCAGCCTTGTTAAGTAAGTACGGTCTAACCAAGGACCAACTTGGCAAGATTAGCGGTAACGCGGTCACGGCAGTTGGTGACTCAGTCATGGTTGACGTCGCGCCAGATTTGCAAGAATTGATGCCGAACACGGTCGCAGATGCGGCGGTTGGTCGTCAGGCCTACTCAGTGCCAGGCATCTTGCAATCGTATGCTGGTCGCGGTGTCTTGGCACCGAACGTCATCATTTCGATTGGGACGAACGGTACGATTGGTGAAGATGTCTTTAAGCAAATCATGAATACAGTCGGTGACCGCCAAGTATACTGGGTTAACGGTTATGCGGATCGTTCATGGATTGCGACAAACAACCAATTCCTCACTAGCCAAGCAAGTCAGTATCCAAATCTGCACATTGTGGATTGGTATGATGCTGTTAAGGATCACGCTGATTGGTTAGGCGACGATCATGTCCACCCAAATCCAAATGGTTCGGTACAATACGCAGCTGAAATTGCTAAGGCAATGGCTAATAGTAAGAAATAAACAAAACGTCTGTAGCGATACAGGCGTTTTTTGTATGTCTCCCTACCACACTTTTCGTTAGTAAGTCAAGAGTTCGGAAATGTTATTTTTTTCGTAACGCGGTAAAATCTAGATGATTAATAGCAGGGGGTGTATAGATGGGTAAACAAAGCGAATTAATACAGCTAAGTCAAGTACAGTCATATGGGGCACATAAATTTAATATTGATGGATTGCTCAAGTCAGTACGAGATCAAGTGCAGTCCAATTTAATTAGTCAGTTCGGGTTGGGTCCTCTATTCAATAATTTTCAAGATGGAGGTGGAGTTGATACTATACATAATGTTCGGAATGAGGTGTATTCGTCCAGCGAGGTGAAAGAAGATTTGCACAAAAAGACTTCTGGATATAGTAAAGAAATTGCGAACTCGAACAGAAAGGGGAGCGAAAACTATAAAAAAATAAATGCAATGCAGGCAGAAGCAAAAAAATCAGGAAAATTAATAGATCCTAATACAGGGGACAGGATAGGAATTAACGAAAAAACAGATTTAGATCACCGAGTTGCCTTGAAGGAAATTTTTGAAGATAAGGGGCGAGCTCTATCTGGTATGGATGTTGATGAGGCAGCTAACACTAAGACTAACTTGAAGCTCACTGATAGGAGTATCAATCGGTCTATGAAGGATGCGAATAAGTCTGATTATGCAAAAGATTTACCTAGAAAACGAGAAATTTGGGAAAAAGAGAGACAAGCGGTCAAAAATAATACGACTATCTCACCAGAAAAAAAGCGCGCGAAATTGGCGAATATAGAAAACAAGATGAGAGCAGACGCTGAAGCCATAGAGAAATCAGATAGGCAAGCGCGATTGGCTTATGAAATACATGTAAACTCCAAGTATTATCTTAGTTCTAACTTTCTTGGTGCGACGGTGAAAAACGCAAGTAGACAGGCCGGAATTCAAGGACTTAAAAGCGTTGCCGGTGCGGTGGTTTATCAGCTTTCAGATTTATTATTTGATGTATTGATGCCGATTGTTAAATCTTGGAATAGTTACGAGTCTATGAAAGATCGAGTTGAGGATTTTAAAACTAGACTTTACAAATCTTTTGATACATTGAAACAACGAATCGTATTGGTAAAGGATTTGTTGCTGGCCGGGTTGAGTGGTGGCTTCTTGTCTGCGATAGCCAATACATTAATTAATGCGTTTTTGACTACCGGGAAAAACTTCGCTCGAATTATCAACGACACTTTTGTTTCACTGTGGCAAGCAGTAAAGCTGTTAACGACAAAAACAGAAGTGCCACTCAGTGTCCGGATTAAAGAAGCTTTTAAGCTAATTACAACAGCTTTAATTGCAACCGGAGGGTTTATGTTAGGCGAAGCTGTCAGTGCTTCTCTTGCAGGAACTCCATTTGCACCGATTGCCGATATCATTGGCACAGGCGTTGCAGCCGTGATGACGGGGATGGCAACGGCTCTTGTTGTATATTTGTTCGATCATTTTGCTGAAGTGGTCGATGGAGTAAAGAGCATTATAAAAACGATGGCTAAAGGTATGACGGTTACGTCAGATCAGCTGAAAGCCGATTACGAACAGGCGATTATCAGGATTGATGGAATTTATCGTGATGTCTTGGAAGAGATTTATGTACAGTATGATCACTTGAATAAATTGGCAGATTTGGCGTTTGATTTAGGGTTGAAACCAGCTAAACAATTTTATGCTAGTCAAGAATATGCAGATGAAGTAGGTGTAGATAGGGACAGAGTGTTGCGAAGTCGAGAAGATGTAAAAAAGTATTTTAAAAATTAAAAGATTATTTAGGAGGGATTTGGAATGGGATTTGATCCGTTAAATATCAGTGCTAAGAAGGATGCTAAGGCAAAGTTGGAAAAGTTGGTATCTGATCACAATTATGAAACGCAACGTTTAACAGAAGAGTTCGTGGAGTTGCAATCAGAGCGGGAACAATTAGTTGTCTACTTACGTCAAGTGGAATCAATAATTAATGCTATTAAGAATACACCAGAACGTTTTAATAAAGATATTCAAACGTTATCACTTAGTTTAGAGCGTTATGATAAGCTTTTGAAGGAAGCAGAAAATGCATCTGCGGATATTCAAAAAGGAGCTGGAGCTGGACTGGCTGCAGGTTTAGCGACTGGTGGTGCTGTAGCGGCATTTGGCGGAACAGCTTTGACTGCCGTAGCGATGTCAATCGGTACCGCCAGTACAGGTGCTGCTATTAGTGGGTTAACCGGAGCTGCGGCTACAAATGCTGCGTTGGCATGGCTTGGCGGTGGTGCTGTAGCAGCTGGAGGTGCGGGGATGGCAGGAGGGTCGGCACTGCTGGCACTGACGGGACCAATTGGCTGGGCAATTGGCGGTGCATCGGCGATAGCAACAGGCATCTGGGCTCGGGGTAAAAATGCAGATGCCGCTGAGGATATGCTTAAGCAAGCCGCTAGTGTACAAGCTGGAATTAATTCAGTTAAGGCAATTACATCGGAAGTTCGTGAGAGAACGAAACTGGTTACAAGAACGTATGTTGATTTATCGGGCCGAATTTCAGTTGCGTCGAGTTGGCCGGATGATTTTGATGATTTCACGGATTCACAAGTTGACTTAGCGGGTGCTTTGGTTAACAACGCTTTAAGTGCTGAGAAGATTTTAAATTCTAAATTAGGTGAAGATGGTAAGTTTCACGAACAGGAAACAGAAGAATCAAAAAGTGCTAAATCTGACAAGGGAGACTATTTCGAAGAAAAAATGGAGAAACTTGAGCGCTTAAAGGATAAAGGTATTCTTACAGAAGAAGAATATCAATCAAAAAGAGCTGAGTACATTAATTCGTTGTGATAGTATTTGTCGTAGCTAACGTATGTAAGTAATGAAGGACGAGAAATCGTCCTTTTTTCTGTTGTCAAAAAAGTAAGTCCGTGTTATTCTTAACTGGTTAATTAACCGGTAAAGGAATGTGGTGACATGGCAACAGAGGAATATGCAGAACAGTTAGATCATTTTTTAAATGATGTCCGCGTGATGGCAGAAAACCAACGCGAAATTTTGTTAGGTGAGTCAAATTCAGCGATTACGACAACGCAAGGTCACGTTTTGATGCTCCTTGCTCAGAATGGACCGCAAACGAATTCAGAGTTAGCCCGCGCACTGGGCGTGTCTGGTGCCGCAATTACGAAGGCGATGAGGGGCCTGGCTGGTGAAGATGATCCAATGGTCAACGCCATTCCAGATCCTGATGATGGGCGTGTGAGTCGTTGGTCATTAACGGGACTAGGCATCTCAATGGCCTCAGCTCACGCCCAACGCCACCGTGAGACATTAGCGGAATATCAAAATGTCTTTGCGGTCTTTACCGAATCTGATCAAACGGCGATTAGCCATTTTTTGACGCTGGTCGCTGATCGGTTGCATGGGGACACAGACAACTGATAATTACGAGGGACGCCATTAAGGTAACTTCAAGCTTACGTCATTATGGTGAAATGGCGAGTTAATTGACTTGAGAGGAAGTGAGTTGGTTGGTAGACAACCGACTTCACGGAGGAAATAGACATGAAGAAACAGAACCGTCGCTGGGTATTGGCAATCCCGGCCGTTGCCGTTGTTGCGATGATTGGTGGCGTGATTTATCAAGCCGCTACGAAGAATGCCACTGATCGTCAGTCCGGCAAAATCAAAGTTGTCGCAAGTTTAGATAGTTATGGTGAAATCGCAAAGGCGATTTTAGGTAACCAAGGTTCTGTGACCAGTGTGATGGATGATCCAGATATGGATCCACACGAATTTGAGCCGACAACATCAGACGCTAAGCTCTATCAACAAGCCAATGTCATCATCTCGAATGGTGGCGGTTTTGATAATTGGAGCCTGAATTTTGCAAAGCAAAATAAAGATGCCAAAGCTGTGTCATTAGCTAAGTTGTATCACTATACCGATGGTGGTCATGACCATGAAACGGATCACGACCATGATGACGACGCAATCGGTAACGAACACTTCTGGTATAAGACGGATGCAGCTGAACGTCTATCAAAGCAGTTGGTTAAGACATATGCGCAGCTGGAACCAAGTAAAAAAGCTTACTTCCAAGCCAACGCGGATAAATACATGGCCAGCTTAACTGACTTGCAAGCCATGCAAAAGCAAGTGAAGGCTGATTTAAAAGGCAAGGCCGTGATGGCAACGGAGCCAGTGTTTGATAATACGTTGATTGATTTGGGGGCCACGGTCTTGAACCAATCATTCTCAAAGGCGGTTGATGAACACCAAGATCCGACGCCAGCGGACATTCGCGCTTGGAATAGTGCGATTGATGATGGCAAGGTGGCGGTGGTGATTTACAATCCACAATCAACGGGCAAGTTAGCCAAACAAGCTATGCAGTATGCTAAGGATCATGACGTGCCGGTTGTGCAAGCGACTGAAACACGACCAAAGGGTGATACGTATGCAGAGTGGCAATATAAGCAATTGAAAGCATTGGACGAGGCATTAAAGTAATGACAATTTTAACTGGTTCAGGGGTAGGCATTCAGTTTGGGGAGCGGTGGTTATACCAAGATGTCGCATTTAAACTTGAAAAAGGTCGCGTGCTCGCACTGATTGGGGATAATGGTGTGGGTAAGACGACGTTACTACGTGCCATCTTAGGCCAGTTAGAGCTAACCGCCGGTGAATTAGACTGGCAAATTGACGGTAAAACCCGCAGGATTAGCTACGTACCGCAGTATCGCCCAGATATGCAGGCGTTTCCGCTGAAAGTAACTGATTTTGTATCGTTGAGTTTCGACAAAGGGATTTTGCCCTGGTTGAAACCGACTGAAAAAGAACGTCTCCAGCATGTACTAGCTGATACGCATTTAACCAAGATTGCAAATGCGCGGATTGATACGGCATCGGGTGGTGAACGCCAACGTGCGTATTTAGCACAGGCGTTGGTGCAAAATCCAAACGTGCTCATTCTGGACGAAGCCACGGCTAATTTGGATAATGTGGCAAAGTATGAATTAATGAACGTGGTGCGCGATTATCGTGACCATCACGATTTGACGACCATCATGGTCAGTCACGACTTAGATATTATCGGTAAATATGCGGATGATTATTTGTTGTTGACGCCAAATGGGAGTGAGTTTGGTCCGATTGACCAACTTGATATGACAAAATTGAAAGTAGGTAATCAAGATCATGCTTAATTATCCATTTATGCAAAACGCCTTTGTGGCGGGGACGTTGATTGCCATTGTCAGTGGCTTTGTTGGCACGTTTGTGGTTGCGCGACGGATGTCGTTTTTAACCCACACGTTGAGTGAAATTGGGTTTGCTGGGGCGTCATTCGCGCTATATATGAGCTGGTCACCCTTGGTGGGGATGCTCCTGTTTTCTGTTGGGGCCTCGATGACCGTTGGTGAAATGGGTGTCAAAGAAAGTCGGTCCGAATCGCTAATTTCAGCGGTGAGTGCGATTGCGATTGGACTAGGAATTGCCTTCCTGGCCTTATCAAAGAAGAACGCCACCGCTGCGACGGGGATTCTGTTTGGTTCGATTTTCAGCATCAGTCGCACGGATGTGGTTGAAGTGGTCGTGCTAGCTATCTTGGTTTTGTTAATCGGGTTAGCAATGTTTCGGCCACTGCGCCACTTTGCCTTCGACTACAGCACGGCGCTATTTAGTTTGAAGAACATTCGCTTGATTGAAGTGGCATTCTTGGCCTTGATGGCAACAACGGTGGCGGTTTCTGCCCAAGTGGTTGGATCATTATTGATTTTCATCTTGATGATTTTACCAGCCAGCTCAGCAATGCGCTGGGGACGGACTGTTTGGCAGATTATTGGCCTCGCTATTTTGTTTGCCGTAGTTGGGGTCTGGGTGGCGCTTGTGCTGTCATACACGCTGAACCTACCCGTCTCATTTTTCATTGCCATTATTGAAGCCGGCATTTATTTTGTCAGCTTGATTGGTAAGAAATAAGCACGAATAGTTAAAGAGAGTGAGCCAACAGGCGCTTCGAATCCCATGATGACGTTATAGTAAGGGTTCGGCCTGTCGGAAAACGTTTAAAAGCCACCAATCCGCCGATTTTAAATCGGCAGATTGGTGGCTTTGTGTCTGAGGCAGAGATTTCTGTCCCGAACGCTTTATTTTTAGTCGTTTTCGTTAACCAACCAGTCGATGATATTGATGACGGGGATGCCGTCGATATCAGGATTGCCAAAATAATTTTTTGTAATCAACAGTTTCTCATAATTATCTCGAATGTGAAGGAGATTGTCGGTTTCACGGGTTGCGTTTTCCGGAATTTGATAAGTTACTTGAATGTATGTGACTTGACCGTTTCGTCTAGCGTTTTGGACGTTCAATCATGGGGGGCTTCCTGTGAACTAAAATATACTTTAGATTATCGGCGGATTTTGCAATGTGCCAATAAAAATTCTAATCCGGAAAACCCACCACCAAAAATGTTCACATTTTCTGTATAATGGAAAATGACATTAAATTGAAGAAAAGGAAACGTAAACAAATATGCTAACTGTTTCAAATGTATCAGTATCATTTACTGGTAAGAAGCTATACGATGACGTTAACTTGAAGTTCACGCCTGGTAACACATACGGTGTTATCGGTGCCAACGGAGCAGGTAAGTCAACGTTCTTGAAGGTCTTGGAAGGCAAGTTGCAACCAACGACTGGAACGGTCTCAATGGAGGCTAACGAACGTATGTCATCATTGGTGCAAGACCACTTTGCCTATGACGCATTCACGGTCTTGGACACTGTTATGCAAGGACACAAGGAATTGTATGACGTGAAGAACCAAATGGACGAAATCTACACGCACGACCCATTTACTGATGAAGACGGTATCAAGGTTGGTGAGTTGTCAGCTCGTTTCGAAGAATTGGACGGTTGGTCAGCTGAAACTGAAGCGGCCCAATTGTTGCAAGGCTTGGGAATTTCAGAAGATCAACACTACATGATGATGTCTGACTTGCCCGAAGTAACCAAGGTTAAGGTCTTGTTGGCCCAAGCGTTGTTTGGTAACCCAGACATCTTGATCCTCGACGAGCCTACCAACGGTTTGGACACGAAGACGATTGCTTGGTTGGAAGACTTCTTGGCTGACTACCAAAACATCGTGATCGTTGTTTCCCACGACCGTCACTTCTTGAACGCCGTTTCAACGATGATTTTGGACGTTGACTTCGGTAAGATCAAGTTGTTCGTTGGTAACTACGACTTCTGGAAGGAATCTTCAGAATTGGCACAACGTTTGCAATCACAAGCAAATGCCAAGAAGGAAGAGCAAATCAAGGAATTGCAAGACTTTATCGCCCGTTTCTCAGCAAACGCCTCAAAGTCAAAGCAAGCCACTTCACGTAAGAAGCAATTGGAGAAGATCACGCTTGATGATATCCAACCTTCAACGCGTAAGTACCCATACATCAACTTTGAAATTCAACGCGAAATCGGAAACGATATGTTGCGCGTTGAAAACTTGTCAAAGACAGTTGATGGGGTGAAGTTGTTGGACAACGTGTCATTCACGGTGCGCCCTAACGAAAAGGCCCTTGTGATGGCTGAAAACGACGTTGCCGCAACGGCATTGTTGGACATCATCGCCGGTAACGACGAACCTGATGAAGGTACGGTTACTTGGGGTGTCACGACGTCTCACGATTACTTGGCTAAGGACATGAACGTTAACTTCCCTAAGCCAGAAATGCCAATCTTGGACTACTTGCGTGACTTTGCTTCTAAGGAAGAAAGCGACAACACGTTCTTGCGTGGTTTGTTGGGACGTATGTTGTTCAAGGGTGAAGACGCTGAAAAGACGTTGGATGTTTTGTCTGGAGGAGAAAAGGTCCGCGTTATGTTGTCTAAGTTGATGTTGACGAAGCCAAACGTATTGGTTTTGGACGACCCAACGAACCACTTGGACTTGGAGTCAATCACGTCATTGAACGATGGTTTGATCAACTTCAAGGGTGGTATCATCTTCACGTCTCACGACCACACGTTTGCGCAAACGATTGCGGATCACATTATCGTGGTTTCAGATCAAGGTGCCATCGATCGTGCCGAGACGACTTACGACGAGTTTATGGCGCACCCAGAAGTGCAAAAGCAACTTGCCGAAAAGAACATTACATTGTAATTAATGATAAAAAGAGACGGACTGCTATGGCGGTACGTCTCTTTTTCATTACAAACCTGCACTAATTTCATGAATTTTCACACTTTACACAAAAAGTCTCTATACTATGAATTAATAAGGTTAAAAGAACGAGGGGGATGTCTGTAGTCATGCAAGATTTGACGAAGGGGAACCCAGCAAAGTTGATTATGATGTTTACCATTCCGTTAGTGATTGGATATTTGGTACAACAGTTATACAACATCTCTGACACGTTGGTTGTTGGACAAACGCTGGGGGTAAAGTCACTGGCCGCCGTGGGTGCGACGGGTAGTATTCAGTTTTTGGTAATGGGATTTGTACAAGGGTTTAGTTCGGGGATGTCGATTATCACTGCTCAACGTTTTGGGGCCCACGATATGAATGGTGTCCGCCAATCGTATGCAACAAGTATTATTGCCGGGATTATCATGTCAGTTATTTTGACAGCCTTGAGCTTGGCATTTATTAATCCGTTGTTGCGCTTGATGCAAACACCTGCCGACATTTTTGTCGAAGCGCGCGTGTTTATTGCGATTATCTTGGCTGGTACGATTGCGACGATGGGCTACAATATTATCTCAAACGCGATGCGTGCGGTTGGTGATAGTAAGGCGCCGCTGTACTATTTGATTGTCGGGATGATTTTCAATATCACGGTTGAATTGATTTTGATTTTGAAGTTTGGTTGGGGCGTTGAAGGAGCGGCCTTTGCGACGGTGATGGCGCAGTTTGTGTCGATTGCCGCTTCGCACTGGCACATTAGTCGTTATACCGATACGTTGCATCTGACTTGGGCGGATTTCAAGTTGCCAAAGGGTGAATTGCGTCAGCACATGTTGGCCGGTGTGCCAATGGGCTTCCAACAATCAATTATTGCCATCGGGTCAGTCACGTTGGCTGCTGCTGTGAATACATTGGGAACGGATGCCGTTGCCGCCAATACAGCGGCTTCTAAGGTCGACCAAATCATCATCATGGTGGTGATGTCATTTGGTGTGACGATGGCCACGTATACCGCGCAAAACTTTGGTGCTGGTCAATACGGCCGTATTCTGCAGGGTGTGAAGGTGGCGTTGGCCATGGGGATGATTGTTGGGACGATTTTGGGAGTCTTAGAAATCGCCTTCGGTCGCGATTTGGTCACGTTGTTCGTTGGTCAGGGTCAACATGAAGTCATGGATTTGGCGCAATTGTACTTCTGGGCAAACGGACCGCTCTACGCTATCTTGGCAACGCTATTTGTACTCCGTTACACATTGCAAGGTTTGGGCGATGTTAAGACGCCAACCCTTGCCGGTGTCGGTGAAATGGTCGTCCGTTCAGTCGCCGCCTTTTCATTGGTCGTTTGGTTTGGTTTCTTCGGAGCCAGCCTAGCCAACCCACTAGCTTGGATTGGATCACTGATTTTCTTGGTCCCAGCCTGGCTTAAGGTTGTTCGCCAATTAAAGCAAAAAATCGCAACAGAACAAGTTGCGCCTGAAGCGATACCAGAATTAGATTAAGCAAACCAAATTAAAGAGGTCAGAACGCACACGGGTCTGACCTCTTTTTCATGCGTATGAAAATCAAACTAACAAAGAATATCTTGGCGGCTGGCGTGGCGGTTGGGGTGTGACGTAGCGATTGGCCTGGGTGAACTCACAAGTTCGGCCGACCGCCGGTTAGATAAGGCGCCAGGAACCCGATCCTTATCCCAATTATTTGGGAGCTAGCCGGTGCTCGCGCCGGCGGAGTTTACCCAGGCCAATCTTTGTCGAAGTCACGCCCTAATCACCACGCTTCGTCGCAACGCGACGACACAACAACACACAAACGGTTAAGAAGGCCGCTTAAAATGATCGGCCAGTGAATCCTCCAACCGTGTCTCCAAACGACGCCCCCACTTGCTCCAAACTAGGATAAACCAGGCGATAATCAGGCCAATGGTTAAGACCAAGGAACAAATCTCAGCCACCATCTTTGGCATCCCGATACTTTCAAGAACCAGCAAAACTAATAGAAAGATAAATGGCCCTGCGACAACTAAGCCTAGGGTCATGGCGAGGGTGTCTTCCTTAGACTTGCGAATGGCCACGGCTTCCTCTTGGCCTGCAATGACAAGGTCAATCAATTCATCCTTAGTCGCAATCTCCAAATCCTTGCGCTCGTAAGCCGAAAAGGTTTGTTCGAAGGCCATTGCCTCTTCGATGTGCTCGCCAATCCCATAGGGGGCAATCGTTTCAGCAAATGCGTGCCGACTCAGGTTAAATAATTGTTCGAGACCGAAGTCTTGTGTGCCGTCTTCAAAATAGAATGTTAACGTTGTTGCTTGTTTATTAACCAGATAGTACATAACCGAAACCCTCCTATATAAGAATGACTCACGTTAATGTACATCAATTATCCTATTGTTACAGAATTGTTTCAAATAATCTGCTCATGAGGCGTTCGGTTTGACAGAGAACAAAAAAGAGCTACCAACAGTAGCTCTTTTTGTGTTAATTCACGTGATGGTTAGATGAATCGCGAATGATAATGTCGCTATCGTAGCGGACGTTTTCCACGGGGTGGCCCTTGATCAACTCAAGGAGCATCCGCCCAGCATCACGCCCCATCTTACCTTGTGGGTGACGCGCCGTCGTTAGACTTGGCGTCATGTAGTGAGACATCGCATAATCGTCAAATCCGACAATCGCAATATCCTCTGGTACCCGCAAACCAAGTGATTTCACCAAATCAATCGTTTGAATGGCCAAGGCATCATTGTACAAAGCCAAGGCAGTTGGTCGATCAGCGGATTCCAAGTGTGTTTCAATCTTATTCAAGATTTGTGCATTGCTAGCCTCATCGTTTGATTGATACATGATGATGTTACTGTGCAACGCAATCGCCGGGTGCTGTTGATATGCCTTGTAGAAACCTTGCATACGGTGCGCGCCTTGGACGTCATCGACCTTAAACACGCCCAAAATGCGCTCGTGTCCCTGTGCAATCAGGTGATTAATCAAATCAGCTTCTGAATTGGTATCGTCCACCTCCAAGTAGGGGAAGTCGAAATGTTCATAAGTAGAATTGATAAAGACGGTCGGAATGCCAAGTTCGCGAATTTGATCATATAAATCTTTATTGGCGTTTGGCAAAGCGGACATGGTTGGTTCGATAATCAACCCGTTCACGCCTGTTTCAATCATGCGCATCAGGCTTTGGCGCTCACGTTCATACGTGTTGTGCGTATTACTAATGAAGAGCGAGTAGCCTTCATCTGAAATCACGCGGTCGATGCCGCTGATAATCTCAGGGAAGATATAGTCGGCTAGGTGGGTTGTAATCACCCCGATGACCTTATTGTCAGAAGTTGTTGCCGGCGCTTTATTCCAATCATCAACATACATACCACCACCTTGAACGCGGTAGAGGAAATGTTCTTGTTCTAAATCACTGGTTGCACGACGGACGGTATAACGACTGACGCCATATTGTTCGGTTAAGTTAGCTTCGGTTGGTAATTTGTCGCCAATGGCGTATTTACCAGAAAGTATATCATCTCGAAGCCCTTTCTTAACGATATCGTATTTCGTATCCATATTAGACCCAATCTCTCTGTCGTGTTTATTTATGATATTCATTATACAAGTAATTGTCCGGTTGTGTTAGACAAAACCGTGAATTGTTATGAAAAACAGACGTAAATAAGCAATAATCAATCATTGTCCGTACAAATGTAAGCGCATCCGGAATAATGGACAACAATCACTAGCGTAAGGTTCATTCTGGTACAAAATAGGCCTAAAATTATACGTAACGCCTATAAATAGGCGTTTTTCTAACTAAAAAACCGTATTTTTAATTTGTGATAAATGTATCAAAGTTTAAGAAAATGTGAATTGAACGTGAACTGAATGCTTTTGGGGTTGTAAGTTGTCCGTACAAGTGTTTTAATAATACTCGTAAAAGAAAGAAAACGCTTTCAAGAAATTTTAGGAGTTTAACAGATATGACAGTTCGCTACGAAAACCCAGTGATCATCCAACGTGCTGATCCATATATCTACAAGCACACGGATGGTTATTACTACTTTGTTGCTTCGGTACCGGCTTACAACTTGATTGAGTTACGTCGTGCGAAGACGATTGATGGTTTGGCTCACGCAATGCCACGCACAATCTGGCGTAAGCACGATTCAGGTACCGGCGCACAAAGCGAATTGATTTGGGCACCAGAGTTACACTACACGGATGGTAAGTGGTATGTGTACTATGCTGCTTCACATACAACGGCATTTGATGAAAACGGCATGTTCCAACACCGCATGTTTGCCATCGAGTGCGACGCAGAAGACCCAATGGAAACAGAAGAAAACTGGGTTGAAAAGGGACAAATTGAAACGCACCTTGATTCATTTGCCCTGGATGCAACGTCATTTGAATTAAACGACAAGCTGTACTACGTTTGGGCGCAAAAGGACCCGGAGATTAAGGGTAACTCAAACTTGTACATCGCTGAAATGGAAAATCCATGGACGTTGAAGACGGCGCCAGTTATGTTGTCAAAGCCAGAGTTCGACTGGGAAACTAAGATTTTCTGGGTGAACGAAGGACCAGCTATCTTGAAGCGTAACGGCAAGGTGTTCTTGACGTTCTCTGGCTCAGCCACTGATGAAAACTACGCGATGGGGATGTTGTGGATCGAAGATGACAAGGATGTCTTAGACGCTGCAAACTGGCATAAGTTGGACCACCCTGTTTTCCAATCAGATATGGAAAACGGTTTGTACGGTCCGGGTCACAACTCATTTACGGTTGCTGAAGATGGTGAAACCGATTTGTTGGTTTACCACGTGCGTAACTACTTGGATATCAAGGGTGATCCTTTGTACGATCCAAACCGCCACACGATGGTGCAACCATTTGAGTGGGATGATGAAGGCTTCCCAGTGTTTGGCAAGCCACAACCATTTACTTTTAACTAATTGAATGAAAACTCAGGGGGATTATCATGAGTCAAGTTGTTAAGGAGAGCAAGCATTTCTGGGGATTTGCGGCTTCGCACTTTAGTTACTTCTTTATTTGGGCGATTACATATGGATTCTTGACGCTTTGGTTAGGTCAACAAGCTGGCCTATCAGGCGCGCAATCAGGGGTGGTCTTCTCATTGATGGCTGGAATGTCATTGCTGTTCCAACCGTTGTTCGGAGTTATTTCCGATAAGTTGGTCTTTAAAAAGACGTTGTTAATTACGATTGCAATTGCTGGAATCTTTATCGGCCCTTACTTCCAATGGGCCTTCATGCCAATCTTGGCCATCAGCCCAGTTTTGGCGTCAATCGTAACTGGTATTGTGTTGGCCTTCATCTTGAATGGTGGTGTGTCAGTTATTGAGCAGTACGTACAACGTGCCTCATTGGCAAACAAGTTTGAGTTTGGTCACTCACGTATGGGTGGATCAGTTGCCGGAGCCGTATCAGCTTTGGTAGCCGGTCGTTTGTTCTTGTGGCAGCCAAACGCTATCTGGTGGGCCTGCTCGGCGTCAGCTGTTTTGTTGACCATGTTGTTGTTGTTCTCAACGAAGATTAACTTCTCAAACGCAGCCGCCGCAATGGGTGCTTCAAACGAAAAGTTGACTAAGAAGGATATCTTCTCAATCTTCAAGTTGCGTAACTTCTGGATTTTGGCCTTGTTCTACATGGGTGCCTCAGCTTTGTTCGACGTGTTCGACCAACAATTTATCGTCTTCTTCAAGACGTTCTTTGAGACTGACTCACAAGGAACAATCATGTACTCATACATGAACTCAGCGCAAACAGTGATTGAATTGTGCTTGATGATTCCGATGCCTTACATCATCAACAAGATTGGTGCGCGTAACGGTTTGTTGATTTACGGATTCTTGACGTTCGTGCGTATCTTCGGATCAGCCATGGCACCATCATGGGAGTGGATTGTCTTCTTCCGTTTGCTAGCTGGTTTCGAAATGCCATTGTTGTTGGTTTCAATCATGAAGTACATCTCAGGTGCCTTCGACATCCGTTTGTACGCCACTGTTTACGCCTTGGCTTCTAACTTCGCTAAGCAAATCTCAGTCTTTATCTTCTCAACAGTTGCCGGATCAATGTACGACAAGGTTGGTTACCAATCAACGTACTTGATGATGTCAGCTGTGGTTATGGTCATCACGTTGGTAGCCGTATTCTTCTTGGAGCGTGAGAAGAAGGTTAACCCAGTCGAAGAGGCAGCGGGTGGCCCCGTGGAGCAGGTAACTGAATCCCAGGCGTAACGCCAATTAACCCTTAAAAATTGTGAGAGATTTTTTAGGCTAATAATTCCAAAATTATCCCAGTAAGTCCAGCGAGGCTTGCTGGGATTTTTGTTTGATCGGAATTTTGAATCTATGACAAATGGCGAAATACATACCTATTTGTAATAGTAAACGCTCATAAAGTGCCTTTGGAAACCAAAAATTTAAAGTGCAACTACAGCGACTTGTTATTTTTGGTGAAGTCAATTTGTTTCAAAATCTTCTTGCTAGTCGTCTTATCCACGTTCTGAGGAGTGGTTACTAAACCACGGAAATAGTTGCGGATTGACCATGTAAAAAGCCACCGCAAACTAGTACAATGCGGTGGCTTTGATTAATGTCCGTTCATTTGGTTCAGATAAGAAATTGCTTCAGCCTTATTTAAGAAGCGTTTACGTATATGCTTGCCATCGATAGTTTTATCAACAGTATAACGATTACGTGGCTTCTCATAGGTCAGGCCAACGACTTGTTTAATATCATCATCTACAGTGTATTCGCGGGTCTTGGCTTCGATACGGGCTTTACGTGCAGCTAGTTGATTTGGGTTGTTCCGTTTTTCTGACTCTGCAGCGCGGCGCTGACGAGTGAACTCTTTTTCTAATTCTTGGCCTGTATTGTTATTGGCATAAATTGAGTCGATAACAAACATAGGTCGTCCGAACTGTTTAACAATCTTATGCCAGTTCGCTTGAGCAGCTGGAATATGATGGTGTCCGTGGACCACGCCAACGACGTTGTACTGCGTGAATATCTTGGCCAGCTGATTATTGGACAAAGCATACTTATCATTGAACGATTTGCTCTTTTTTGACAGCATGCTCAATTCATTGAAGATGGGGGCGTGACTAACTACAACTGTTGGTGTGGTGGTGTCATCTCCCAGGATTCGAATCAATTCATCGGCAATCCATTGCTGCTCAGTCGCCTGATTTGAAAAACGAATTGGGACCGTCAAACCAGCATAACGTACGCCGGCGTACATCGTACTTTCATTGTTCAACACCTTTAACTGTGGAAATCTAGACTGAACGTCATCGGCGATATAGGCATAGATGTCGTTGTCACCAGCAGGAAGTAGTGGCCATGCATCGTTTCCAAGATTCGCAACCAGCAATTGGAACCATTGATAGTCACGATACTTTGCCAATGTGTCGTCTTTCGACACGATCGTGCCAGCTAACACATCGGTCATATCGTGATTTCCAATAACGTATATCCCTTTGATATTTTTGTCAGACACGCGACCATCAGACGCGTCGCCGGCAATGATGTTGAAGTTATCATTGCTGAATGGTAACGAAGTCAGATTCTTATTTGCTACACCGGCGTGGATGTCGGATACAACGTTGATTTTATTGTTATTTGACGTTGGCAACACAATTTTGTAGTACGGATCAATAAGTTTAGGGTTTACTGAGTGTGCCGTATAGTTTTGACGTGCTTTAGACAATTCTGCGCCAACAACAGACTTTAACAAAATTTGCGTGTCGGGATCATCATATTGACCTTCATTTATATTAGACACAGCGCGCGAGTTAAACCCGGCCGCCGTTCCTGCAGGTAATAATTCCGACACGCGGGTCAGGTCTGTATCTGCAGACACATATAAATTCTCAAGATTCGTCCCTTCGGACAACGACATAACACCCGAACCATCGGTAGAAATCTGCAGATCATCAGTAACTTGGGCGATAAACTTCATGTATTCCGAGATGTAGCCTATAATACCGGTGAACCGATTGCTGTCGTACAGGAACTTACCAGCAAGATTAGCAGATAATGGACCGGTTGAGTCATGTTGCATCAGGCGCCCCAGAACTTGAATTTCAAATAAAGGATGTTCAAAGATTTTATGGTACTCAGCAGTTATGTGTGTTTCGTTTTTAGCGACGAACTCATCGACATCGGGTCCATAAGGATACATAACGCCGGCTTGCTGCATTAAAGCTTTGCCAATGTATGTTTTGATGTTATCTTCGTGGCTTTCTAAATACCGTCGAGTTTTCTCTGGGCTCAACATTGAGTAACGCGCGGCACGCTCGATATAGTATCGGGCCGTGTCATAGGGAATCGCAGAGAACACCAAATCATTAGCAACGATGCTGAATGTGTTCTCTTTAATGTTGTTCTCCAATGCGAAGTATCGATTCGCATATACCACCTTATTTACAGGTCGGCGTCTGTTCTGTGGGTATTGTTTTATTTGCTCCTCAATCAATCGGGGCAAGTTGTTGTTTTCGTTAGTCATATCACTAGCCTCTCTGCGAAACCGTGTACCACTTCCAGGTGTAGCGGTGCATAGATGGTTTTACAGACATATCTATATTTAAATATATACGTAGAAGAAAAATCCCCAGATCACGATTAAGTGAAATGGGGATTTTGTGTAGTGTCAGGATGTTCTCTGCCGTGTTTGATTATATCCATGACAATCAAACAAACATAGAATAACTTGGCTGCTGGCATAGGGGTGCGGGATTAGCGTAGCGATTGCAGGTAGGGAACTCACAAGTTCGGCCGACCGCCGGTTAGACAAGGCGATACGGAACCAGACCCTTAACCCAATTATTTGGGAGCTAGCCGGTGCTCGCGCCGGCGGAGTTTACCCAGGCCAA
>ERZ894226.514-NODE-514-length-22344-cov-6.079770_pt1 | contig 22344 bp, 27 predicted proteins | sample MGYA00380294_ERZ894226 | MGnify/ENA primary metagenome ERZ894226 (study PRJEB32331, sample SAMN06328434) | human gut metagenome | biome: human gut microbiome; feature: stool | host: Homo sapiens | collected 2014-10-29 ... | reverse complement strand
CTGACGCTCGTCCTCGACTATCTGCCAGAGAAATGCCATATCGCTGGGTGTGCCATCGCCTTGCTCGAGAATTGCACTTGGCCGGATGACGGACGGATCGGAGATACCTTCAATCTCACCATCCATGAGCTGATGTGCGGATATCGCATCGAATGCGCTCGCGACCCGCTCTCCGGCGAGCAACTCCCCTATCTCAAGCCCTCCCCCTATGGCCCGCAATTCAGACGGCATGCACCCCTCTGACTGCCTGAGATTCGGTGCCGTTCGCGGTTTTCTGCCCGATGAAGACAAGACTCTAAATCGCTACTGTAGGTTCATCGCACTCATCCCCGATCCGAACATGCGCATGTCGGTACGCTATGCAGCGCTCGCCCTACTCAAGTATTCCTTCCCGCATGACATCCCAAAGCGCTCGCGTTACAGCATTCGAAAAATCATCGATGATTTGGGTTAAGGAGATCGACTATGAATAGCATGGAAGAATTCACGGTATTTGTTCTCAGGAAGGAGGGGCATCCGAAGCATGTGACGAACGGAGAGGCGTTCCGGCTTATCCGCCCCCTGTTCGAGTCCAATGGGCTGGAGGTCGGGGAGCCGATCGATTTGGCCGATGGGTTCCTGTTCTCCATCAGGCCCCATTCGGAGTCTTGGAACGACACGGAGCGCTGCGTCGTCATGACGGGGCTCTCGTGTCTGGGTTCCTTTGGGTTTTCCGGCTATATCGCCCAGGAGGCGCTTACGGACGGAGCGCAAATCGACAGCGGTACGGTCGCCCTCGGTCTTGTCGCACTTGCTGCGACCGCTGCCATCGCTGTGGGCGGTGCCTTTGCCTGCGTGAAGGGTATCCGTGCCGTCGGAAGGCACTTGTGCCTGAGGAAGGCAATCCGTGCGAGGCAAGGGCCGGTATCATGAGCAATGACATTCCCCTGCGCTTTGCCTTTATCGCGCCTGCGCTTTTCGGTATCTCGCTTTTCACTGTCGGGCTGGTGACCCTCTCGATGGGCCTCCCCGATGACATCGCGCATGTCATCTCGTCGATATTCTTACTCTTGGTTATGGTCTGGCTGTATCGGTATTTGGGTCTCGGAATCGATAGCCTGGGGCTGCCCTCTATTTTTTCCGCCATCAGCGCGGGAGTCTTGCTGCAGGCCGTCTCAATCGGTGCCATCGCCTTGCTCTCCAAGGTCGATACCGCGGCAACAGCCGCCATCACGCTCCCCTATCTGCTTCGGCTCGCCGTCATCGATCCGATTGCCGAGGAGCTGTGTTTCCGCGGCGTGTCGCTGACGGCGCTGGAGCGCAGCGGCCTGCCGTTTTGGGCTGCAAACCTCGTCCATGCCGTGCTGTTCGCCGCATTCCATTTCAATATCGTGCAGTCGGTCTACGCCTTCATCTGCGCCTTGGTTCTGGGCGGGCTCAGGCAGCGCGATGGACTCTGCTCCAGTGTTATCGCACATTGCGCGTGCAACCTGTCCGGCGTGATTCTCGGTATCGTTCTCGCCAGCCTGGCCTTAGTCTAGATTCAAACTCTGACAATGCACCGACAATCACTTTAACCGTTTGTCGCTGTGCTATCATCTCGTCAACGGTCATACCCCAAGTGACCTTTGAGATAGACAGGACGAGATATGAAACGGTCAATTCTCTCCGCAGCTGCAGCCGCCGTCGTTTTAGGTATCGCGATCGGCGGGCTCGGCGGTTGCGGAGGCATCGAACAAAACGGCTTATCCGGCAGTACCCCATCTGCTAGCATCGAACCCGAACGGTCCTCGGTGAATATCGGCGTATCCGGATACCGTCTGGGGCGAGGGTCTTGGGAGGTCAATGCCTCGACCGCGACGGGTGCTTCATCAGGCTCAGTCGGAGAGCAGAGAGTACTCGTCTGCGACCTCCTCCTGACGAATAAGTCTAATGCCAAGACGGTCATCTCACCTATCGATTTTCTGTCGGCATCGCAGGACGGCGAAACTTTGAAGTTCGGTGCTCTGTACGATAACGAGGGTAATTTCCGAAACCCTGAGTCCGTCGAGGTCGAGCCGGGGCAGACTGTGAGCGGCATTGCCATCTGGAATATCGATGACTTGCAGATTCCTGTGAAAATCAAATTCAAGTGCGGTGACGAACTCCCGCTGACAATCATGCCAAGCAAGCTCACGGAAGGCGATGCCAAGTAGGCGGACGAAAGAGAATCGCCTGCATGAGCGGCTACTTATATCCCGATACCTCTGCATTTGGCTCGGCAGCCGCATGGATATAAGGAAGAAAAAAAGAACAATAAGAAATAATAAAAAGAAGAAAAATCAAGGAAACATGCATCTGGGAGAGCCTCGGGGCTTTGACCCATTAGACAAGACACTGATGTAGAAGCCAATCACGCATTCACGGAGCTACTTGTGTCCCGATGTCGACCCGGCGAGCGGCATACGTCGAATATGGATGCAGTAAACCGCTTTGAAAGGACTTTCCATGAGCCAGCTTGAGAACAAAATGGACGATTTCGTACCCTTCGGTGGCCAAGCGCAGACGGTCTCGTCAGTTGTATCGACCAGATTGAGGATGAAGTTCCCTATTCGCGCGATGGGGCCGATTGGGGTGAATCCGACAAAGCCCTCGCCTTCAAGGTCTACAGTGAACCGCCGACCCTTTTGACGTTCCATGAGCTTGCGCCAAACGGCATCGATCTTCTTCGCGACGATGATGGATTCGTCTCCGATGCGCCAAGCGAGGCGGTCGAGAAAATCTTCAATGACCCGCTTTGCACCATGCCGGCAATCCTCGCACTCACAGAAGTCGAACTGAAGGTAGAGGCTGCGATAATCGAACTCGAGATGGAACATGATACGGGCGAGTCCCTCGATGAGCTTGCCGCTGCCAAAACCGAGGAGTCTTCGCTCGACATCGGCGAGGACTGTGTGAAACGGACGGATCCGAGCCGCTGATGTCTCGGCTTTGCGTGTAGCGCGCTACCGAGCTACACGGATAAGAATAATAAGAACAATAAGAAAGAAAAAGAAATCAAGGAAATATGCGTTGGTGGAGCCCTTAGGGTTCCGGCTAACTAGGCATTGCGCATATGTAGAAACAAATTACACAATCGCGGCGGCTACTTGTGTCCTGCAACCGGTTTGATTCGGGTTGCTTGCGATGATTTGGATGTAACGAATCTAGCTGCTTGGAGGAAACCATGAACCGTGTCGGCTTGAAAGACTACCTGCTCAACCACGCAGATGATAACGATTTACTGGACTGTGCGAAAGCATGGGATGCGGCAGCTGACCGACAAGGGCGAGGAACTCTATTCGGAGTTCGAGACGGATGGCGGGTTCTATCTACCGGAGACCGGCTTCGAGGCGATGGGGTTCGTCTACCGAAAGGGCGACGAGAACGCGTTCATCCATGACCTGTGGGACAACCCCGAGATGTGCTCTAAGCCGAGGTGGGCCGAGAAGGTGGGCGGTTCCCCGGCTGAGGAATACATCATGGAACATGATGGCGTGAAAACCGAGTTCCAGATTACCGAGGTCAAGCGGGGTTCGTTCGCATATGACCAAGGGGCTCGATTCGATGTGAAGGTGCTCATCGATGGGTATGACTGCGGCAACGGACACTTCTGCGCCGACCTCGATGATGCGCACGGGTTTTGCGAGGGGTTCGCCGACGATATCGCCGGTCACGGCGAGAGCCTCGATGATATGTGCGAGGACAGGAGCGAAGTCGCCTCTGCCGTTCAGGATGCCCATACGGGCGAACGCTACCATGAAGACGAACAGCGGGATAATTCGGAAATCGGAGATTAGACATGTATAGACAGCATGGCTTCCAGGATAAGGACCTGCTTCTCGAGACGCTCGTCAAGGACGATACCATGACGTTCTTCCCCGAGTTCAACCTTCTCGTGGCCAGTTCCAGCTACGATCCGAGCGAAGGGCTATATAATCGGACTACTGCCATCTTCAACGCCAGAACCTCTGAAATCGCAAGCGGAGAGTTATTCAAGGGATGCGACTATGTGTCCGACATGGTCTTCGAGCGCGGGCAGGATAAGGCATTCGCCGTCATCGATTCGTTCGATCGGGATGCCGATGGATCTTGCTGGATCGACCCCCGCATGTCCATGCTGGCCGGTCTATTCTCCTGGAGTCCGACCATCGATGCCGGCAGCATTTCCGGTTTGGTCGATTCCGCCTCGTACTATCAAAAACACCTGATGTCCGATCGGGAGGCTTCCGAGCTGTCGCATGGCAGGCCGTTGCCCGATATGTCGGCCCGCCCTCTCGGCGCAAGCGCCCGGGAGCTGCTCGATAAGCTCACATCGAGCGAGACGGTCAGTTATTTTCCCGAGTTCAACCTTCTCGTCACGACTACGGATTTCGTACCGATAACGTCGGCACCGATGAGAAGCGTACGGCCGATAAGTCCCTGCGTTCCCTTGCCACGCTTCTCATCGGTGCCGACGTTATCAGTACGAAGTCCGTCTCCGAACTTCTCGACACCATGGCCGAACGCTTCGGTCTCGAGCCTGAAGAGCGTACCCATATCACCGACCGAGCGCAGGCGAAAGAACCCGCTCGACTGCATGTGCCTGATATCGGGGTCGAAATCGATAGTCAAAACGATGACGATTTCATTACCGGTACAGTGACAGTCGATGGTGAATCCTGTTACTTCTATTGCCCGAACAACAATCGAAACCCGAGCGAATATGATTCGGCCATCTTGGAACCTTTCCGACCCGTTGGGTTCGAGGGCGATATCGAGGATGTCGATCTGCCCGCTGCCATCGAGGAGAACCGTAATATCGTCGAGCTGGTCGTGTCCGCGGAGGTCGCGCCGTATATGGATCCCGACAAGTTGCCGGGTTGCGAGCAGGGCCTCGATTCGCTCTGTGAGGAGAAGACCGATGAGGCCCAATCGATGCGCTATGGCATGGAAGGTGTCGGGCTCCCCATGCTCGATGCCACGGAACATCTGGCGAACTACTAGGTTTGCGAATCCGTTATGGAGGGCGGGATGCCGTTAAGGCGGTATCCCGCCCTCTACTTTCGTCCCATCGTCCCGTCTAGAATCCCTCGGCTTCCATACTCTGAATCAAATACGCAACGTGAAGCGATTGGAGTCACTATGGCCTTGGTCATCAACCTGCACGGCCCGAATACCAACACGCTCGGTAAACTTATCGCCGGCGCTCTCACCGAAATGGGCTACAGCGCCAGCGCCGTCCCATCCTGCCGGCGCAACATGGAACTCGAGGCGTTGCGCGGAGACGAGCGGGCGATTAGGCTCACAAACGGGTCGCTCGAAAGCTGCGTCGAGCTTGCATCCATGCAGACCGACCTCAATCGGCGCTCCATCGACCCCAAGCAGGACGCCGTAATCGTCTGCGGACCCGTGGTCGACAGCTTCTGGGGCTACAAAGGTGACTGCACGGATTCCTTCTATCGTGCCGCCATCGAGACGGCGGTCGATTTCGATGCCGCGCAGTACGAACTCGTCCCCAGCGGCGGTCTTTCCGAGCAGACCCTCAAGAAGTTCAGGTCCTTCCTCAGGGATTGCGGGGTCAGACCGCGAATCAGCGGACAACTCGATTTCGGATACCACGATGTCATCGATATCGTCCGAAATGAGGTCAAACTCGATCGCGAGAAACATCCCTTGGAAAACTTCGATAAGGGCGATGCCGACCTTGATTGCGAGAAGGCGGTCGCGGGCTTCAAGAACGCCGCAATCAGCGTGCAGGAGGCCATCAGGCAGCTCCCCGAGGGAAGCGAGATGCGAATGAAGCTCGAGGGTATGGTCGATCGCGCCCTTGAGGACGGCTATGGCGGTATCCATCTCGAGACGGTGAGAAGACCAACTGGGAAGACGATGAGTCTCGGCAATCTCGTCCAATCGGAAGTCGATGCCGCATCCAAGCGCAAGGGTATCGCTTCCGACCGTTCGAGCGATGCGGGCGTTCCCGAGGAAGGCCCTGCAGCAAAAACAACCGACTCCCCCGTCGTTACGCAAGACGAGAAAGCCGAAGAGGGTGAAGAGAAGAATAAGAAGAATAATAAGGAAAAGGAGAAGGACATGGGAAACACCGACGCGGAAAAGAAGCCCGAGTTCATCAATATCAGCTTCGAGAACAATGACGTCCGCGTGAAGCCCTATACGGACCGCAACGGCAACGAGCGCCTTCGTATCAACATGACTATGCCGAAGGGTACCGTGGTCGGAAATAAGGACCTTTCGGGCCTGAAGGTCTCCATGCCCGCCCGTGAGTTCATGAAGCAGGACAAGGATGCGGGGAAGCCCGTAAAGTACGGTTTCCGCTCCGACCGCGATGTGCGATTCTTCAAGTACGATGAGCAGAACCGTCGCATCGACTACCCCGGCGAGGGCGACCCCGCAGTCTTGCCTTGTGATCTTGCGGCTGCCGTGGCGGCGGCCTATCAGGGAAAGGAAGCCTCCAAGTCTGAGCATCAACGTGACGTGTCTCACGAATACACGGGGCTCACATTCGCCCCCTGCGATATGAAGGTCAAGACCGTTCCCGTCGAGGACGGCCCAGATAAGAATTTCCTGCTGTGCAAGCTCCCTCCCCATACCATGGTCGGCAACCAAGACCTTGGCGGCATGATCGTGAGCAAGTTCCTCACGGACAGGCAGCTCGCCTATGCGCAGTCCGGTAAGCCCTTCACGGCGAGCTTCAAGTCGGATACGCCCGTCCGCGTCTACCCCATCAGCGGCGAGGACTCCCGCAGCAATTTCGATTATGACTTCCGCGCTCCGCAGGAAATCAGCGCCGGCGCTCTGGTCGCCGGCATCGAGGACGCCTATGATGCGCGACTGCTCAACGCCCGCGACTACGAGCAGAATCTGGAGGCATCCGGCAAGGAAATGCCGCGTGCCGCCGCAGACGCGAAGCAGATGCTCGAGGACCGCGATGCGGCGGCGTCGCGCCAAGGCAGCAAGGATGCGGCCCTGGAATACCATCAGGGCGGTGGCGAGGATATGCCGTTGAGTGACCTGTGCGATGCGAAAAGCGACGAGGCGGCGGACCGACAAGCGGGACAGCCGACTATCATCCAGGGACCCGATCTCGACCTCTACGACAAGGACGTCGAGTTCTAGAACCATATACAAGCTGGAAAGAGAGGGGATATTCCGCAGGGGGTATCCCCTCTCTTTCTGCCGTTCGAGTCTACTTCTGTCCCGCATTCGGTATGCATCCATTCGCATTCGTAAAGTCAGGCTATACGAATGTGAAGAATATCGAAAGGATCGGAACGACAGTGGCAATGCGGGAAATTCCCATAGAGGTTCTCGAAGGATTCAAGGCACCCGATGCGGTTCTCCTCTGTCGTCGAGGCGATTCTTGGACGGTGGAACAGGATGGATTGAAGGCGGGTGCCTTCATCTCGGGTTCCGTTCGGGAGGGCGAGCGACTGTATCCCGAGCCCAACGGGCAGCTCATCCTCTCCCAGAACGGGGGCGATACCGCGTCCGCGAGAATCTCCGCTATCCCGACAAAGCTGTTCTCGGTCGCTGAGAAGTTCCGCGGGATTCGAGACATCTCCGAAGGGGAAAGCTATGAGATGCTCCTCTCCAAGGCGGTGGGATGTCGCTCGCTCGTCAACCTCGGCAATCCCATCGCGGCCGTCATGAAGGCGGCCGAGACTGCACGCGTCCGACCGGACAGACATATCGTCCTATCACATGGGGCCTCGCGGATACAGGAACTCGTCGAGGATATATGCAATAGCTGGGCGCGTGAAGCCGTCTCGCGAATTGCGGAGCCTTCCCGCTTCCCAGACGTCGAGATACCGAACGGATTGACCGATGAGATCCTGGATAGCGCTTGGCGGCGGGCAGGCGAAGACCAAGCCGTCTATGATGAACTACGGTCGGACATCGGGTTCGCACAGGACATCATCCGCGCCGCATTCGGCAAGGAGCTCGAATCCGAGGCGGGGTTCTACGATTCCAGCGCAACGGACAACGTCTGTTCCATGCTCGAAGCCATCGACACATCCGGATACATCGTCATTCTCAAGGATTCTGCCTCGGGAGCCTGCGATTACCTATTTTCAGACTCGGTGTCCTTCACCAGGGCGCAACCGCGCAATGTCGGCGATTTCGTGTCCAAGCTGACCGACGGTCGCTATGGGCTCGGAAACGACTCGCAAGAATTCGAGCTTATCTTGGATGGCGGCAAGCTGATTCTAGATGAGACGCCGGACATGGCGCACGGCAACATGAAATTTGAAGTTCTGTTTATCGACAAGTCGCTGAGTGACAAGGTGATTGCCCTGGAGAACGCAGACCTCTCGAGGGAAATGTCGCGTCTCCATATGCGACGCGGGTCTTCCGCTGAGGACCTCTTGGTCCGCTTGGCTGAGACGACCGGCGGCATCCTCAACATCGAACGGGATATCTGCGTGATTTTCGGTTGGGAATTCACTGGGAACGGGCGAATGGAATCCCTCAGCGACCTCATGGAGGCCGTCGACCTTGAACCGCTGCAACCGCAGAGACCTGCCGGCAGCGGCAAAACGAGATTTTAGGAGGACGGAAATGGATGTCGATATCCGGGACGCCGGGATAGCACCCGACCCGAAGGGCAACGTCGAACTCGTGAGGTTCGGCTCGACGGCGATATTGTTTTGCGGCGGGGATGAGCCGTTCGCGGTCGTGAAGGGGTATGACGGCAAGACCGGCGAATGGTCGGGAGATGCCGTGCGCGTCGATGACCTGTCGGTCGCATGGGATATCGCCGACCCCGATATCATCGAGGATGCGACCGTCAAATGGACGCGCAGCGATTTGGCTGACATGCTCGAGGGCAGGGGAATCGAGGCGAACGTGTGGAACATCGATGCGGTGATCCAGACTCCCGATCTGGAGAACTCCCCCTCCCTGCTGGGCGAAATGTCAAAAGACGGAGGTAGGGACTATATAGAGTTGACCATCACGCAGCTCTGCTCCGCAGGCGTGCTCGATGTCCCCGAAGGATTCAGGCTCGAAGAAGGGCCAGAGGAAGGTTTGGACGATATCGCGGACCGTCTGGATGGGTACTGCACAGGCGATGGGTTCGACTATGCGGTTCAGCCGACAGAGCGTTAACAGAGCTTTCGAAATCGGTAGATATGCCGCTGCGGCAAGGAACTGATTGCCCGCAAATCTGTCCCGTATCCTGTTCCGAAACAAGCGTCATCGATGAAAAGAGACACATATGAACGAACAGGACAGTTTTTTCGAGAGGACCGAGCAGCAGATCCTCTTCTACCTATACGACAACAGGGGCCATGCCGTGAGCAAAACCGAACTCCAGAAGAATATCGATACCGCCCCTGCGGAATCCACGCTCGAGTCAATCCTCTTCTCCCTCAAGGTCAAGAAGCTCATCGAGTTCGATACGTACGGTAACGTGGCAATCGCCTAGGAGGCTACGATGATCGTCAAAGGCTCCTGCGAAATCTCGCTCAACCGCGCAGAACTCGTTGAGATGCTTGCAAAGCTGTACCTGCTCGATGGCGGGTACTCGTCCCTCGACCCGATTCCATCCAGTGAAATCGCCAAGTTGGTGGTCAAGAAGTGTTCCCTTGGCTCTCCTGCGGGCGAATTCACCCTCTCGCTTACGGCGCGACAGTCGCTCAGGCTCTTCTGCCTGCTCGAAAAGGCCTCGGGTAGGCATATCCCCACGGAATCCTATCGCCGCGCCGATGCCGCAGCCGAAGAAATCTCGAACCGCTGCGACCTGAGCCACTTCAAGTTGACCCCATCGGAGCGGGAATTCTACATGGCGGCTCTCGATGCCCTCGAGAAGAGCGTCGGCCAGCGCATCACGATTCGGGAACTCTCGAACCAGGCAGGCGTGCAATACGAGCCGTTCCGCCGCCTGGTGAAGCGCCTCGAGCATATCGGCTATATCGAACGTTTCGGCAAGCTCACTGCCTCCTTCGACCGCGAGCATGCCATGGAACTTCTGCGTATAGGCATCTAGTAGAGTTTTGGAAGCGTCCCATGGATACCAGCCGCGACATCTTCCCCATCAACTTCGAGCCCGTCAGGAAACTCCTCATCACTGCTTATAAGTCCGGTGATTTCACAGCAGCGGATGCCATCATCGTGCGAAACACGGTCAAGCAGACGGCCATGGTCTGGAAACTCATGAACGGATCCATGGATGCGTATTGCTGGTCGAGTGGGCGGGCCGTTGCGTATATGCTCTCCCGCACCTCCCATCCGGGATACATGCTCCAGCTCACCAGTTTCGTCAGAGGCCATGCGACCGGAGATAAAAATATCAAACACGCCGGCGAGCTGCGCCTGCCGGACGGTGCATGCGCCGTGGGCGTGGAGCATGCGGACTTGGGCATCGAGGGCGAGCTGGCCGAGAGGTTCGGCATCTATATCACGCCCGATGCGTATGAGCGGTTCGGTCGGTGCGGCGATGTGCCCGAGAGTTGCGAATCTGTTCAATTTCGCGTGCAAAATTCGGACCGCGAAATATCGAACTGCGAGCGTTAGGAGACTGCATGGGAATCAACCGCAATATCTCCCCCATCGCTTTCGAGCCCGTTGAAGAGCTCGTCGATGCGGCATACGTCTCTGAAGACTTCAGTTTGGCGGATGCGGTCATCGCCCGAAACACGGTCAGGGAGACGAGCATGGTCTCTAGGCTGATGAATGGCACTATGGATGCATATTGTTGGTCGAGCGGCGATCGCGTGTCGCACATGCTCTCCCGTACCTCCCATCCGGGATATACACTTCAACTCACGGACTTCTTCCAAGGCCGTGCAATCGGGGACATAGATATCAAGCACGCCGGCGAGCTCGCGCTGCCCGACGGTGCATGCGCCGTGGGCGTGGTACATGCGGACCTCGGCATCGAGAATGAGCTCGCCGAACGCTTCGGCATCTACATCGCCCGCGATGCCTTTGAGCAGTTTGGGCATATCGGCGACCGAGCCGACTCTCGCGATTCCATCCAGCCAGATACACGGTCTGCGAACCTTGAAATATCGATTTGCGAGCGTTAGGAGAAGATATGGGAACCCATCACCAGCCGTATTTCCTGGAGAAGGCAAAAGAGGACTTGGTACACCATAGCGCCGCGTGGGTCGTGAAGAAGCCGGAGCGTTCCCGCATCTTCGTGGACTGCCATGCCATCGAGGACTCCTCCCTCGACCGCGGATGGGATCTGCGGGTGAAGGTCTGGCAGCGAAACGAAATCGGCCTCTGGGCATCGGGTGAGGAAATCCAGCAAAGCGGGGAGCTCGGCGATGCATATGACGGCGCGGGTTTCGCCAGGGCGCTCGCCGGCGAGTCGGGTGCCTTCGCCCAAATCCCCTATAACGTCTTCGAGGAGGTCGTGGACGAGCACGACACGAACTACCTGATCGCGCTCGCCATCTCCATCGACGCGCTTCCCGCGCGGGTCACGGAAGACGAGGCCTCCAAACGCATCAGATCCAATGCCGACCAGGATATGGATGCGCGCCTCGACCGCACGGTCAGCGAGCAGGACGCTCCGTCCACCTCGCTCGATGACCTAGCGGAGATGTATGCGGGGAACTGTGACGACGCCGTCGAGGTTGAAGATGCCCCGGAACGTTGACGGCTGCCTATGCGGCATGAGAGCTTGAAGTATTCTGCCGTTTGGGATACTTGGGCAGATGGAGGGTCATGCTCTACAGCTTTCCTGTCTCGCCCTCCATCCTTTTTGGGGCGCCGTGTCGGATGGTCATCACCCGGCACGGCATTTTGCATCGCGCCCGAAACAATGAGAACAACAAGAACAATAATAATAAGAATTAAAGGATAACAGGCCATAAGGTCAGGACAGGTTGCGGAAAGCCCTGGGGGTGAGAATAATAACAACTCGCCGTACCGCGGGACGCCTGGGAGGGCGTCCCGCCTGCTGTCCCGGGTGAGGAGCCCGGTCGCCTTTGGTGCCGCAGCGGCAAGGCGTCGTGGGAGATTCCGGGGACTCGGTATGCTCTGTCTGAAAAGAACCCGCATTCCGAAAGGATGGGTATGGATCAAGTAATCGATGCCATGATGCCGTTCTTCATGCTCGCCATTGTCCTGTTTGGCATAGAGACCGTGTTCGACATGTTCTGGCGCGAGCATAAGAAGGCCAAGCGTGAGCGTGAGCGTGAGAAAAAGCGGGATAAGCGGCGACAGGAATACCAAGACCGCCGTATGGCGAACGATGCCGAGCATGCGAAGGTTACGCGTGCGATGCGATATGACGTCCTGCGCCGCGACGGATTCAAATGCGTCAGGTGCGGTCGAGGCCGTGAGGATGGCGTGAAGCTGCACGTCGACCATATCGTCCCTGTCTCGCGCGGCGGCAAGTCCACCATGGACAACCTTCAGACGCTCTGCGAGGACTGCAATTGCGGCAAGGGAAATAAATATCTCGAATAGGAGAATAGGAGGATCGGCTGTGTTTCAAAACGTTCTCGGTTCGGATGGCAGGATGCACCTCGAACGGCAATTCGGCAACCAGAGAATCGACCTCACCACGGGTGAAACCAAGACGGTAATTCCCGGGGTCGGGAGCATGAGCACGGTCATCGACGAGAGTGGCGCCCATACCGAGATTCAGATTGGGAATATGCGCCAGACGCTCGGCAAGAACGGTTTCGACTGGATGCTGTACGCGTGATTGCCGCTGCGGCACATCGGTTCCATGCGGTACGTCTCGGGCTACGCTTTCCCTTGATTTCAAAGCAATCCGAAGGGAGCCGCATATGCATGCAGCGGAAATTCCTTTCGGGGGGGTATCTCCCAGATTTACCCGCCGCCCGAAGGGGCAGTCGACGGTAGAGTACGTCCTGGTCATCGCGATCATAGTCCTGGTGGTCCTGATCGCGGGGCCGTGGGTCTCGTCTGCGATCAGGAACCAGTTCAACCTCGTGGCGGGGACGCTCGGCAACGGGATCGACAAGGGTAGCTGGGAGCCGGGCGGCACCGGCGGCGGCGACGGGGCGCTGACCGACGCCGACATCGTGGACCCCGTTCACGGGATGGCGTTCGCCGTCTACTCCGCCGACGACCACAGCCTCATGTTCTACAAGCGCAAGGGCCTGCCAAAAGTCGGTGACATGTTCAACAGCCGCAGGGTTACGGAAGTCTACCCCGATATCGAGAACTTCAACTTTGATATCCCAGGCGGCAGAGGGGATGGCAATGCGCCTTGGTGGTCCCATAGGGCCGACATACTTTCCGTGAAGGTCATAGACAGGATTAAGCCCAAAAACATGTGCGGTTGGTTTTACTGGTTCGTAAACGTTACCTCCATCGACCTCGGACCGATCGACACAAGCGAAAACACAAGCCTTTTTGGAACGTTCGATAGGTGCTTTAAACTCCAGACCTTGGACGTGTCCATGATGGATACGTCAAAAGTCAAGAACATGTGCTGCGCTTTCTTCGGCGACGAACTTACGGAACTTGACCTCTCAAGCTGGAATTTATCGAATGTAAATGCCTTCAGTTACATGTTCTGCGAATGCAAGAAACTTGGGGTTCTCAACATGCCACCCTCGCCGAAGTTCTCATCGCAAATCACTTCGCTCGGTTTCATGTTCTGGCATTGCGAGAACCTTAATCTCGATTGCTCGGGATGGAATGTACCGGTCTCCGCCGCTCATCCCAATTTCAACGTGAACGCCCCCGGCGTGATTCTTCCGAAGGCCTGGCAGTAACCATATGGGAGGGGGAAATACCTATCGAGTGGTCTATTTCCCCTTCTATCTAATTGAAGAGTAGTTTATCGACAATCTCAGCCCTGGAATACTTTGCCGTGTCTATCTCGCCCTCGTAGGGGTCCATGTAGCCCTGGAGCCATAGGACAAGATCACGGTTCTCGGCTTCGGTCTCGCCGAAATCGATGAGTTCCTCAACAGACATGCCGGCACGGTCACGTGTGGCGTCTTCCTCCGCCAGCTCCCAACCGAGTTGCAGGGAACACTTCTCGTGCAGGCTGAGGTCATCCATCCCGATTTCCCTGAGGTCGAGTGGGGACGACCATTTGCGGTACGGGACCGACTCGTACTGAAAAGCGACGTTGAAGACCTCGATCGGTTCATAGACCTCGCGAAGGTCGCAGTACTGGAAGAGGACGTCACAGTCGATTTCAGGACTATGCATGACCACGGCAGCAAGCAAGTTGGCTTCCTCGATGGTGTAGACCTCGTCGAGGGGGAGCCACTCGAACGGCGCGAAACGTCCGATGTACTTCCATGCGCAAATTCGGAGGGAGTCCGGCTTTGCTCCCTCGCGCTTAGCCTCGTGTGTTAACTCGGCCGCCAGCTCGGCGGGTGCCAGCGGCAAACGGATTTCGGTGCCGACACTCGGGTCGTTGCGGTAGGTCTCGAAGGTCGCACCCTCAAGGGCCGTCACCCAGATGACAATGGCTGATTCGTCGGTATTCTCGTTCAGGTTCATTTGGATTAACCTCTTCCTTGGAAGTCTCGTCGGTTAAGAGTCTATCGCTGCCGCGATTAGTCGTCTAGATCTCGGGGAGGGAAAGATGGGAAAACTGAGCAATGATGAGTTCCTCAGGCGGCTGCGGGAGCGAAACTCGCACTACGCCGACGGCGAGTTCGAGGTGCTCGGCGAATATGCCGGTATCAGCACTCCCCTTCGGTGTCGCTGCTTAGTATGCGGCGATATCTGGGACGGCAACCCCGACTCGATGCTGCGCCGGAACTCCCGATGCCCGAAATGCGGTCGCAGGGCGGCGGGTAAGAGCTCGGGAAAATCGAGGACGTTGACGCATGAGGCGTTCGCCGGGCGTGCGGCAGATGCCTGCCCGGATATCGAAATCGTCGGTAAATACATGGGAGCCAACACGAGGCTGACCGTCCGCTGCCGCACCTGTGGCTACTCATGGGATGCATTTCCAGTCACAATTCTGCGCTCTTGTTCCTGCCCCTGCTGCACCAACCGCGTCGCGGTGAAGGGGGTCAACGACCTCGCGACCACGCATCCGGAGATCGCGGCGGAGTGGGATTACGAACGCAACGGGGAGCTGAAACCCACCGACGTCGTGGCGGGTTCCTCCAAAAGGATTTGGTGGCGATGCCCCGAGGGGCATGAGTGGCAGGCCATCATATACAGGAGGAAGGCGGGCGGCGGCAGCTGTCCTGTCTGTGGAAAGTAAAGGTGAGGGTCCAAACCCTCCCCTATCTTTAGCTATAGGTCGTAGACCTCGACCATGGCCTCGCCGATGCGGTGCGGGACACCCGTGACGAGAGCGTTGCCCATGCAGAAGGCGCGGTGTCCGTCGGTCATGCCGGTGTCTGTCCAGCCCTTGGGGAATCCCTGTAGCTGGTCGAGCTCGTCGGGCACTAGGCGGCGGAAGCGGCCGTCGGGGCACTCTATGACGTGCTTGAAGCGGCTCGCGCCGATGCCGCCCTCGCCGGTGAGGATCGTGCGGCTCGGCTTCTCAATGGAGTCGGGGAAGCTCATGGCGCCCTCGGAGTAAGTGTAGGTGAAGCCCGTCTTCTTGTTGGTGCGTTCCTCGCGCTTGGCGCCCTTGAGGTATCGCCAATCTGGCAGTTTCTCGTCGGCGATGTAGAACTGCTCGGGGATATCCGCTTCGTCCACCAATACGTCACCCAGCACGCGCCGCTCGCCGTGATAGTCCTCGGCGAAGTCGCAGGTGAGGACATGGCAGCCCTGCATCACGCCCGCCGCCTTGAACTGCGAGACCTTCTTGCCGATTCCGAAGCGGGTCGAGTTCTCGTAGGGGTCGGGCAGGACATCGAGTTCTGCCATCTCGTCGGGGTAGATGGCGGGGAACGCCTTGGCCATGACGCCGCTGCGCATGCGCTCGGTAAGGTCGGTATCGCCGGCATCCTTCTCGCAGAAGATGTAGACGCGCTTGCGGCGCTGCGGGAAGCCATACTCGGCGGAGTTGACCACGCGCCACTCGACCGTGTAGCCGAGGTCGGCGAGGCAGCTCAGGATGATGGCGAAGTCGCGCCCGCGCTGGGACGCGGGGGACTTGAGCAGGCGGTCGACATTCTCGAACAGGCCGAAGCGGGGCTTCTTCATCTCGAGGAAGCGGTAGATATCCCACCACAGGACGCCCTTTTTGCCCTCGATGCCGTGTGCCTGGTTGAGGGGACGTGCCACGGAGTAGTCTTGGCACGGGAAGCCGCCGACGACCATGTCGACGTCGGGGATCTCAATCTCTCCCGCCTCGGCCTTGTCCAATACCCTGTTGATGTCCTCGTTCACCACGGTTCCCTCGCCGAAGCGCTCGGCATAGCATCGGGCGGCGAACTGCCTTGACTCGGTCCCGGGCGGCTCCCACTGGTTCGCCCAGATGGTGCTGAAGGGGCCAGCCGGCTTCATATGGAACTCGGGATGCTTAGGTTCCGCGTAGCCCTCTAAGCCCAAGCGGAACCCGCCGACGCCCGCGAAGAGCTCGGCGATCTTGATTTCAGACACGTTTCTCCAATCGCTGCTGTGTCCGTTCTTGTGTGATCGATGATAACCGATCTCGCGGACAAGGTAAAGATCTTGTCCGAAATTACCGCCGGCCTTCCTAGCCTAAGAGCACCTTCGCGTTATCGGATACGTCCCCGTCCAGACTGATTGAGGGGCTGCCGTCCAGCACCCGGTCGTTCCAGATCCGCACTACGTTTCGCTCGAGCAGGTACTGGACGGACTTCATCGCGTTGGACTTCGCGTACATGGCCTTGTCCGTGCTGAGCACGGGCGCGAGCGCCGGACTGGGCCTGTACTCCGATTTTGCGCCGGCTATCATGGCGAGCTCGCCGCGCTTCCTCGCCCTCAGGAAACCTCGCTTGATGCTGCCGTCGATGAGCGGGGAGCCCTTCAGCAGGAGCTCGACTGTATCGTAGACCGCCCTCTCCTCGGTGCTCTCCGCATAATAGGGAGTCAGGCTTCCGTCCAGGGGGTCGAGGTAGATGTGGTTGAAGAAGTCGATATCCACGATGCTCCCGTGGATGAATCCGTATCCCCCGATGCCCTTCACCTCCTCGGATACGGCCGTGAGCGCCGAGTAATACGGGGCGAAGAGCCTCTCGACGCGTTCGGAGTATTCCTTGAGGTTGCGGTAGTAGTACCCGATGTCCCCCTGCGAGAGGTTTGTGATGCGGCCTCCCGAGAGAAGGTGTAGGTTGCCCCCTTCCTCCCCCCTGTGGACGAACATGTAGGTGTCGCCCCGCTTGAGGGCGAAGACCCTGCCGGCGCGATTGAACTTGCTCATATCTATGCCGCGTGCGCGGTTGAAGTCCTCGTACAGCTTGGCATCGACCTCGTAGATACCGTCGGCTGCGTCGGCCAGAGGGTCGCAGCAGCCCGTCGTGTCGAGCGCATAGGTCCTGTAGCCCCATTTCGATGGCCTGTATCCGACCTGCCCGTCAGCCAGGAGGATGGGGCGCCCCGCGCCTTCTGAGAAGGTGTTTCGGTGCGTGTGGCCGCTGACGTATACCCATTCGGGGTTCCCGGGTCCGGTCGACCACTCCCCTAGCGGATAATGTGTGAGGACCACGACCCTCTGGCCGCCCGCGCACCGGAGCAGCTTGTCGTGCAGGCGCCTGAAGCGCGCGCTCCTCTCGGCATCGGCCGCCCCTCCGTTTAGGAGGTCGACCTTGATGCCGTCGCCGATCCCGCTGTAGCCGCACCCGCCGAGGACTATCAGCCGGCAGTTGCCGAGCAGCAGCCCGAGGTCGCCGTCATCCGCCGACAGCAGCGTCTCCTCGTCGATGATGCGGCCGAACCGGCTGTCCCTGTACTCGATGTAGAGGTCGTTCTCCAGGAGCACGGCGCCATGCCTTCCGCAGGCGTCGCGATACTCGCCCACCGCGGCGTCCAGGTCGAACGGGTATTTCTGCCCGGGAACCTGACCGCTCCAGAACTCGTGGTTCCCGAGCACGCAGAGCATGGTCCCCATCCGCCCTTCCTCGCCAAGAGAGAGCCTGTATGCGTCCAGGAACGCCTCCATCCCGCGGACGGACGGGGCGATGTCTCCCGCGAGCAGGAACAGGTCCTCGTCCCGACGCGAGGCGACGAGTCCGTCGGTCTTTCTCCTGATTCGGCCCACCGTCTCGGCATACGGGGTTCCGGTGAGCCTGAGCTGGTGGTCGATATGGATATCGGAGATGTAGTGGATATAGCGCCTGCGGCGGTCTGGCCCGAGTGAGTCATGGACCGAACCGAGACCGACCTTCCCCATCGGCTGCAGTCGCCTGTCCTCATTCTCCAGCCTCTTCGTCGTCTCCGAGGTTCTCGGCTTCTGGCATATGGGCGCGGCCTTGCCGTCGTGGAACACCCTCCCGCGCAGGCAGTCGGGCAGGTGGCGCTCGTTGCGCCAGTCGAGCCTGACGGCGAGCTCGGCTATCGATTTCCGCGATCGGGTCGGTTCCGAAAGCTCGCCGTAGATATCCGGGTGCTCGCCGATGACCTTCTTTACCGCCGAGGCGTTCAGGAACTTGTCGGGTACCGCGGCAATACTGCGGGGGTCGATCTCCAGGGAAATCGAGACCAGGCTGTTCAGGCTGCGCGGAGGATGCGGGCTGAGGTATTTCGGCGGCACGTAGCGTATCGGCCAGTCGTGCGTTTCGCCGGGGACGGACCTGGTCGATTTGACCGCCATCTCGGCGAGGTCCACGGTGACCATGTCCTCCGGGACGTATTGGAGAGCGAGCGGGTCGCTATCTACCGCCACGTAGACCATCTCGCGGGTAATCCTCTCCTGCGGGACGTCCCGCAACAGCATTGGGTTGCTCGAGATTGCGATCTGGCATAGTTCCTCGGTTTTGCAGCGGTCCGGTACGCGGCGAAGCGCAGCCGGGTTGAGCATCACCGCCTCGCGGCAGAGCGTACGGGTCTGGTAACGCGTTGGGACTTGGTCAATCGCCATCGGGTCGGCGTGCACGGCAAGGCGGCACGTCTCGGCGACGTTCTGTATCTTGTCCGCGTGCTTCAGGACCTTCTCTAGCGCGAAGCTACCCGGGTGCCTGCCGTTCGTTACGGCTGCGTCAAGCATTGCCTTGTCGACGAATAGGTCGGGGACGAGGCCGATACAATTCGGGTTTTCCCTCACCGCCGTCAGGTACATCTCGTAGTCCAGGTAGCCCTTGGGGACGAACCTGATGTTCAGGCCGTTGATGCCGCACGCCTCAAGGCACATGTCCCTGTCGAGCGCCCTTTTGGAGGCGTTCTTCAGCTCGGCGTAGCGGTACTCGCCCCGCTCGAATGCTCGCTTCTCGCCGTCTATGGCCAGCCTGGCCATCTCCCCCGTCTGCTCCCTCTTCGGAATCGCCCCGAGCGTCACGAGACTCGGGTTCTCAAGGAACCTCTGCAGCGGATCCCGTTTCACGAATTCCAAACCCAATTGCACTGCCAGGCGGGATACCGGCAACGAGGTGATTTTTGTGATGGGTGGCGTTCGCAGCGCCATTTCGTCTGCGGTCCGGGTCATTTGTTTCTCCTGCATTTATGGCGATGAGCCGTCAATTTATCGGCATGGATTCGGGTAATCGGCAACATTCTCGTCCCAGTTTTCAGATGAACCGAAATCGTGCAGGGAATTGTGGGGAATCCTTCATATCTTTGTCGGATGCCCTCGTCGGCCCACAGCTTTCATCTGTTGCTGAATGCCCGAATTCCGTGGCATCGAGTATTGAGACTATGGAGTTCGACCTCCTCTGAATGGAAATCCTGAAGAAGGAAGTGGCGGCGACCGGCCCTACAAGAAGGCTGGTAAGAGTTTTGAATGTGGCATATCGCCAGCGGATGAGGAGGGCGTATTCAGTTCTCCTTCGCTAGACAAGCGGCTCTATTCGAAAGGTTTCCTTCCGAGTGAGGCCGCAAGTTCTGTTCCCTTGACCCATATGTTCTGGCGGTACATCCTCACGCCGTTGATCGTCACGGGCTTGTCGTTCGCATCGGTGCCGGTACCGCGGACGAACAGGACGGCGTCGCGGCTCTTGGGCCAGTTGGGTGCCGTCATGGGTATCCCCGTCTTGGGCGTCACGCGAGGCATGCCGTCCTTCTTCAGGATAGGAGCATCGACGAGCCTACCGCTGAAGATGAGGTCGCGCATACCGTTCCAAAGCGCCCTGGCGGCATCGAGATAGGTCCCAAGCCAAAGGGTCTTGAAGCCCATGAAGCGACACCGGCACAACGGACAGTCGCGGTACTGTTCCTCGAGCACGGCAACGACCATGGTGGAGTCGAGGAAAGGCACCGCGAATGCGGAGTCCTCGAACTCGACCGAAGGGTCGCACAGCTCATCGAAGTCGATCGAGGGGTTCAGCTTCATGTCCTCGGTCCTGCCGCCCGTGGGTGTCAGCGTCATCGTCTTGAAGACGAGTCCAGCCTTGGCGAAGAGTGGGACCTGAGAGATCTTGCCGGCATGCCCCGTGAAGAACCTGACAACGACCTGTTCGGCGAGGGACTTGTTCTCTTTGCCGGATTTCGCCTTGAGCGGCAGGCCGAACGGCAAGGCAAGCTCTTCGAGCGTCTGCCCCGCATAGGTCTCGGCTATCTCATGCAAATGCACCTTGAGGGCATCCATCGAGGACAGCCCGCCCTGGTCGGGAATCATGCACATGCCGTCGTCCAGTCGCTCGCGAGCCATCTGGGTGACGAGGGAAGCCTTCAGGCGGAACCTCGGCCTGTTCGGCCACTTGGGCGAGGTGTCGAGGTAGAGCAGCTGCGGGTTGACGAGCTTGGAGAGGTTCGGCATCTCGGCATCGATATCGCCCTCGAGGGCGGTGCGGACGAAGTCCCTCACGGTCGTCCAGTCCGCCTCCAGGCGGCATCGGTCGACCTCGCGCCACATGTGGAGGTCGTAGCCCTTGAACTCGAAGCCGGCGTACTCGATCGCTACTCCCCTGCCGGGGCGGACGTAGAGGTAGTAGACGACGAGCAGGCGCTCGGCCTTGTGCCAGAAGGCCGAGGTGGTGAAACTCTCCGCCACGATGCCCTCGGGTGCCACGGCGGTGATGGACATGGGTTCCTTCGCCCGCCAGCCGCCTCGGGCACCCTCGACGAGCCCAGTCGCCTTGACCTCCCACGGCTGCCCGTCGATGAGGATATCGGGGCGACGATCTGAATCCGCGGGGTAGCCCAGCACAGACTGCTCGATGATGGCACCGATCCTGCCCTTGTTGCGGGATGCCTTCGATGCGGCGAGGACGCCGGCGGTATCGACCTCGGCCACGGTATGGCCGACGATGGAGCCGAAACGGCTGTGAATGTCCTGCTCGGTGAAGCTGTGGTTGCCCTTTGCCATGTTCTCCCCTTCCGTCCCCCGCGTCAAAGAATAGCGATCTTCGGGAGTTGTGGGAGACTTTCATCTCGTGGGACTCGGCTGACGTGCCGGAAAACAAGACGTAGGGAGAAGAGACATGGAAGAGGAAATGAAGAATAAGGTGTTCGATGTGTACCACGAGATGCGCGGACTGGCTGCGTTGCTCGATGCCGCCGCTCATGGGGATATGGCCGAGCCGGAGCAGATAGGCGAGTATGCGTCGGGGCAAATCGGCAGGCTCTCCGACCTGCTCGCGGCGGCTATCAGTAACCGCCCGCAGCCCTAATGCCTGACGGTACTACTTGCAAGGTCCCTGTTTCGGAAGTCCCATAGGGGTGTCATTGTCGGGGTCATGAACAACGTACCAGCTGTTCTGGTAATGGCAGATGTCTCGACAGGTGCCGTCCCCTACGACCACGCGCCAAGACTCGGACTGCCTGTTCCTGCCTAGCGCCCATGAACGGGAGCTGTAGGACTCAATCCGGTCGAACGGGTAGACGGTGCCGTCGTACCATTTCACACCCCAGGGAACGTACTCGCCGTCGGGGCGGCACTCGACGAGGGCCGTGACTAAACGTATCGACTTCTCGCCCTGCTCCATGCGGCACTCCTTTGGAATCTATAACGAACGCGTGTTCTATTGTAGCGCAGGATGGTTGGTTGCCGCAGCGGCATGGTGATTCCACTAGTAGAAATCTCGTCTATCCTCTACGGCATCAGCCAAAGCAATCCGAAGGGAGCCGCACATGAACGCAGCGGAAATTCCTTTCGGGGGGGGGTATCTCTCAGATTTACCCGCCGCCCGAAAGGACAGTCGACGGTAGAGTACGTCTTGCTCATCGCGATCATCGTCCTGGTGGTCCTGATCGCGGGGCCGTGGGTCTCGTCTGCGATCGGGAACCAATTCAACCTCGTGGCTGGGGCGATCGGGTCGGGCACCACGGGGGAGAACTTCTACGAGCCGGTGGACATCCCCGATCCCGAGAACGGCACGGCGTTCGCGGTATATTCCGAGGACGACCATAGCCTGATGTTCTACAAGCGCCGCG
>ERZ894226.503-NODE-503-length-22969-cov-6.762678_pt1 | contig 22969 bp, 21 predicted proteins | sample MGYA00380294_ERZ894226 | MGnify/ENA primary metagenome ERZ894226 (study PRJEB32331, sample SAMN06328434) | human gut metagenome | biome: human gut microbiome; feature: stool | host: Homo sapiens | collected 2014-10-29 ... | reverse complement strand
ATATTAGTCCAGCCTGAGTCGGCTTGGAGTTGACCATCGTATTTATTGCCGATTGTTTCCAGTGTTCGGATAGAGGTTGTTCCAACTGCAATGATGCGTCCTCCAGCGGCTTTGACACTATTGAGTGTATCGGCAGCGTCTTGGTTGAGGGTGTAAAATTCTGAGTGCATCTCATGTTCGTCGACATTATCGACAGAAACAGGTCGGAAGGTTCCCAGTCCAACGTGAAGGGTGAGGTAGACCAATTTTACGCCTTTAGCTTCAATCTTTTGAAGTAACTCAGGAGTGAAATGGAGGCCAGCTGTTGGAGCAGCGGCAGAGCCATTTTCCTTGGCATAGACTGTTTGGTAACGGTCGCGGTCTTCCAATTTTTCATGGATATAAGGTGGCAATGGCATCTCACCCAAGCTTTCCAAAACCTCAAGGAAGATACCGTCGTAGTTAAATTCTACGATTCGTCCACCGTGATCTAGTTCCTCAGTAACAGTGGCAGTCAAACGGCCATCACCAAAACTGACTTTAGCACCTACTTTAAGGCGTTTGGCTGGTTTGGCTAAAACTTCCCATTGATCCCCTTGGGTATTTTTCAAAAGGAGAAATTCCACATGGCCGTGGGTATCAGGCTTTTCACCATAGAGGCGGGCAGGAAGCACGCGCGTATTGTTCATGACCAAGGCATCGCCAGGGTTAAGCTGGTCAATGATGTGGTCGAAGTGGGTATCAGTCATTTCCTTGGTTACAGGATCAATGACCAAGAGTTTAGAGGCATCACGTTGTTCCAATGGGGTTTGGGCAATCAGTTCCTCTGGTAGTTCAAAATCAAAATCGTTTGTATTCATTTCTTTCCTCGTTTAAAAATGTTCAGCCTTTTTATTATAGCACGATATAGGACGACCGTCATTAAACTTATCGAGTGAAAGCGCTTGACAAAAAGGTTAAAAAAAGAGATAATAAAGAAAATGGTATATACCAATATCGAGGTGAATAGAATGAAAAAGATTTTAGTTAAGAATCAAGTTGAGGGAGGCCAAGTTGCCTTTGATCTTCTTAAAGAGAGCCTTGTAGCAGGTGCTCAAACATTGGGCTTGGCGACAGGTAGTTCCCCTATCGCCCTTTACCAAGAGATGGTTGAAAGTGACGTGGATTTTTCGAAACTTTACAGCGTCAATTTGGATGAGTACGTCGGACTAGCACCAGACCATGAGCAGAGCTATCATGCCTTTATGAAGGCTCAACTCTTTGATGCCAAGCCATTTAAGGAGAGCTTCTTGCCTGACGGCATGGCTGAGGACTTGGAGCAGGCGGCTAAGGATTACGATGACGTCTTGGCACACCATGCTATTGACCTGCAAATCCTAGGAATCGGAAGTAATGGGCATATTGGTTTTAATGAGCCAGGTACGCCTTTTGATAGTCAAACTCATGTGGTCGACTTGACTGATAGCACCATTGAAGCCAATAGTCGTTTCTTTGCCAGTCGTGACCAAGTCCCTACAAAGGCTATTTCAATGGGGATTGCTTCTATTATGGCTGCTAAGAAGATTATCTTGTTTGCCTATGGTGACAAGAAGGCAGATGCCATTTTCAAGATGGTCAAGGGTCCTGTGACAGAGGAAGTCCCAGCCAGTGTCTTGCAAAATCATCCAGATGTGACTCTTATCTTAGATGAGGCAGCCGCTGCGAAATTGTAATACTATCTTTTGAAAAACAATCTTACGAAACTCAGGTTGAGCCATTTGGCGCTCAGCCTTTTTCTTTTGTGAAAAGTCACTTCCAAGCAAATCAATTGCTTAGCTCTCTTTGATAGCGCTATAATAGTTAAGTTGACTTTGACTATCAAACAACAGATATAGATATTTCATAAAGAAAGAGGACATACAATGGCAAAACCTATTCGAGTATTGCTTTATTATAAATACCTTCCCATCGAAAACGCTGAGCAATTTGCGGCTGACCACTTGGCTTTCTGTAAGTCAATCGGTCTGAAAGGACGCATCTTGGTCGCCGACGAGGGAATCAATGGAACGGTTTCTGGTGACTATGAAACCACTCAAAAATACATGGACTACGTTCACAGCCTTCCAGGGATGGAGGACCTCTGGTTCAAGATTGATGAGGAAGAAGAGCAAGCCTTCAAGAAGATGTTTGTGCGTTACAAGAAGGAAATCGTTCACCTTGGTTTAGAGGATGATAACTTTGACAGCGACATCAATCCACTTGAAACAACAGGTGCTTACTTGTCACCAAAAGAGTTTAAAGACGCCCTTTTAGATGAGGACACTGTTGTCCTCGATACACGTAACGACTATGAGTATGACCTTGGTCACTTCCGTGGAGCCATTCGTCCAGACATTCGCAACTTCCGTGAATTGCCACAATGGGTTCGCGACCATAAGGAAGAGTTCATGGACAAGCGCGTGGTTGTTTACTGTACTGGTGGTGTCCGCTGTGAGAAATTCTCAGGTTGGATGGTCCGTGAAGGCTACAAAGATGTTGGTCAATTGCACGGTGGTATCGCAACTTACGGAAAAGACCAAGAGGTTCAAGGGGAGCTTTGGGATGGTAAGATGTATGTCTTTGACGAGCGTATTGCCGTTGACATCAACCATGTAGATCCTGTCGTTGTCGGTAAGGACTGGTTCGATGGGACGCCTTGCGAACGCTATGTCAACTGCGGTAACCCATTCTGTAACCGTCGTATGCTTGCTTCAGAGGAAAATGAAGACAAGTACCTTCGTGGCTGCTCACATGAATGCCGTGTTCACCCACGCAACCGTTATGTCTCTGAAAATGGTTTGAACCAAGAAGAAGTTGTCGAACGTCTTGCGGCAATTGGTGAAAGCTTGGATGTAACACCTGCTTAAGTTTAAATAGTGAAGAAGCTGAGAGGAATCTCGGTTTTTTGTTTTGCAATTTATTTCTAAAATAATGACAGATATATATTGCAATTAGAAATATATAGTGTGTAATTAAGATGAAAACAGATGGTGAACCTAATCAATGTCGACGATAATATCAGATAAGATGAAAAGGAGAGGGCATGTGGCAAAGAATTTACGCTTAAAAGCAGCTCGAGTAGAGCATGATATGACCCAGGGTGACTTGGCAGAAGCTGTAGGTGCAACAAGACAAACCATAGGTTTGATTGAAGCCGGAAAGTACAATCCCAGCCTAGCCTTATGCATTGCCATTTGCAAGACACTGGACAGGACCTTGGATCAACTGTTTTGGGAGATTTAGGAAGGAAGTAAAGATGATGAAATTTAAGCTTGTTAATAATAAAGTTACAGATGAACGCGAAAAAGCTCTAAATAATAAAGTTGGTGCCGAATGTTTTTACATAATGATTGCAGGGACACTTGCATGCTTGGTCTATAGCTCCTTCTTTAACAAGGGGGTCATCACCTCTAATTACTTGGCCTTTCCAATGTTGATAGCATGGATTTGGTCTATTTATAGATCTGAACGACTTAGTGTTAACACTTTTGGGGGTTCTGGTATGACAGTCCTAGGTTGTTTACTAGTGACTGGGCTTATCACCCTTATGATAATGTCAGCTAACTATCGGTACAACCATGATGTCTATCATAATAATCCCTTGGATCCTAGATATCTCATGGTTTGGCCAATTACTTATATCATATATGCTCCCGTTGTTTTCTTTATGAATTGGTCTATCGTTGCATTGGGAAGATATGAGAGAAGACGTCTCGAAAAACAGCTGGACGATTTGGAGAATGAAGAATAAATAGTGATAGAATCAGACCGTTCTTTTTGGTCTGATTTTTTTGTGTTATAATGGGTCCTAAAACTAAGGAGGTCACGTATGCTACTAACTGAATTTGATGATAATAGACAAGCGATTATCAATCCCGAGGACTTGAATGAGCCTCTTGAGGGGTTTCCTAAAATAGCTGTATCCTGTTTTTCTCGTTCGACCTTTCAACGAATGCTTGAGATGTTTCCCCATGAACTTATCTATGAGACGTCCATGGCGAATGTGGCTATTCCGATATATAAGCTTGTTATTGATGAGCAGGAGTTGGCTCTTTTTAATGCACCTGTAGGTGCCTCTGCCTGTGTGGCTATTTTAGAGGATATTTTTGCTTTGGGAACTGATAAACTGGTGCTCTTTGGGACTTGTGGGGTGCTTGATGAAGATATTAAAGAGACTTCTATTATTATCCCTAGTCATGCTCTTAGAGATGAAGGAACGAGTTTTCACTATGTGGAAGCTAGCAATGAGATTGCGGTAAATGTGGGTGTTTTAGATTGTTTTCGTTCCTATCTCAATGAGCGTCAGATTCCTCATAAGGAAGGCAAGGTCTGGACAACTGATGGTATTTACCGTGAGACGAGTGCTAAACTCAAAGCTCGAAAGGCAGCAGGGGCCATTTGTGTGGATATGGAGTGCTCTGCAGTTGCAGCTTTAGCAAAGTTTAGAGGTGTTGACATCTGCCATTTCTTCTATGCTGCGGACCACCTTTCTGAAGGTAATTGGGATGCCCGTAACTTGATGAATCATATGGACTTGGATGAAAAGGACAAGGTAGCTTTATTAGCTTTGGAGTTTGCGTGTGACTGGAGTAAACCTTAAAAAATCCTACTTTTCAACCTTCTTATTTGTAATTATTCTAAATAACTGCTATAATACTTTTTAGAATCATTCTAAATAAGGAGTAAGAGAATTGGAAGATAAGAATTTTGCAGAACGTTTAAATATTTTAAGAGCTGGTGTTTTGGGGGCTAATGATGGTATCATTTCCATTGCGGGAGTGGTTATCGGTGTGGCCAGTGCGACATCAAACATCTGGTTCATCTTGATTTCTGCCTTGTCAGCGATTTTTGCCGGTGCCTTTTCGATGGCCGGTGGCGAATATGTCAGTGTGTCAACGCAAAAAGATACTGAAGAAGCTGCTATCGCTAAGGAACAATCCCTCTTGGACCGCTCTCCTGAGGCAGCTAGAGAGAGTTTGTATCAAACCTTCCTCAGTCAGGGGGATTGCGAAACAGCAGCTGAAGTTAAGGTTAATCAAGCCTTCAATAAGAATCCGATTAAGGTCTTAGTTGAGGAAAAATATGGGGTGGATTTAGATGAAATTACGAATCCATGGCATGCTGCTGTATCTAGTTTCCTGGCTTTTTCAGTTGGTTCCTTGCCACCAGCACTAGCTATCATGCTGTTCCCAGAGCCTTACCGTATTCCTGTAACAGTGGTCGTGGTTGCCCTTACCTTGCTCTTGACTGGTTATATCAGTGCCAAGCTCGGAAAAGCACCTGTTAAACAAGCGATGTTGCGTAACTTGACAGTAGGACTCTTGACCATGCTTGTGACCTTCTTGGTCGGGCATATCTTCCATGTAAATGTGTAAGTGTTAATAATGTGATAAGTCTATCTTTTAAGGTAGACTTTTTGTTTTATCCAGAGTTCTTTTGATACCTTTCTTATGTCCTCCTTTTTTAGTCTGCTAGACCAGGCTTATCCGTGGTACAATAAGGTTATGCGTTTAGACAAATTATTAGGACAGGCGGGCTATGGTTCCCGCAATCAGGTCAAGAAGCTCATTCGTAGCCGTCAAGTTTATGTAGATGGTATCTTGGCGGATCGAGATAATCTAAATGTGGATGCTAGTCTTCAAACCATCACGGTTTCTGGTAAGGAACTGGAGCATACGCCAGAAGTTTACTATCTCATGAATAAACCAGCAGGTGTAGTGTCAGCTCGAAAGGACAAGAAGCACCAAACAGTCATTGATTTGATTAAGCCTGAAGATCAGCGAGACGGTCTCTATCCTGTGGGCCGATTGGATAGAGATACGGAGGGTTTGGTGCTGATTACCAACAATGGGCCTCTGGGCTTTGCCATGCTTCACCCCCGCTATCATGTAGCTAAGACTTATTATGTTGAGGTCAATGATGTTCTTGGGCCTGATGCACCTGCATTTTTTGAGTCGGGTGTTGTCTTTGAGGATGGTACTGTTTGTAAATCAGCTCAGCTAGAAATTCTAAGTTCTGCGAGTGACAAGAGTAGTGCTCACATTACGATTTCGGAAGGGAAGTTTCATCAAGTGAAAAAGATGTTTTTGGCTTATGGCGTCAAGGTGACCTATCTTAAGCGTATTTCTTTTGGAGAGTTTAAGCTTGATGAAGGGATGGCAGTAGGATCCTACCGAGCATTAACTGAAGCGGAAAAAGCAATCCTACGTACTTATCTTGGCTAGCAGGCCTATGTGGCTTAAAGTGCGATAGGAACTTTAAATCTCATGATAGGTTCCCTCTATCACGAGCCTTAATACTGTAAGGCTCATAACGACGGACTTTTCTAGGGGTATAAGTAAAACTTATGACATTCTATAAGTTTTTTTAATTTCTCAAGCCTTGTTTCTGGTGGTATGATGGTATCAATTCGATTGAGAACTGAAGTAAGTCAGGAGCAATGACCAAGTCTAATCAGAGAGGGAGGTTCATTATGACAGAAGCATTTTATGATCATTTAGCAAAAACACGTCATCAGATACACCAACATCCAGAGGTTTCTGAAGAGGAGCATGAGACGACAGTCTTTTTGAAAGGTTATTTGAAAAATCTAGGTATTGAGCCTTTAAATTATCCCTTGAAGACGGGACTCATCGCTGAGATTGGGTCAGGTTATCCGATTATTGCTTTGCGTGCTGATATTGATGCCCTACCGATTAAGGAAAAGACAGGACTTCCTTATGCCAGCGACAATGGGGCTATGCATGCTTGTGGTCATGACTTTCACCAAACCTCTCTACTTGGAGCCGCTCAGCTTTTAAAAGAAAGAGAAGCAGAGCTTAAGGGGACCGTTCGATTGATTTTCCAACCAGCCGAGGAGAATTTCCAAGGGGCCTATCAGGTCATTGAAGCGGGTGGTCTTGACGGTGTGTCAGCTATCATCGGTTACCACAATAATCCTCACTTGAAACCTGGTCAGATTGGACTTCGTTCAGGTGCTATCATGGCTGGTGTGGAGCAGTTTAGGGTTGATGTTAAGGGTGTTTCTTCCCATGCGGCCCGTCCTGATTTGGGTGTCGATACAGTCTTGGTTACTACGACTATCATCAACAATTTACAGCAGATTGTGGCTCGTACAGTATCGCCCTTTGAATCAGCAGTATTGTCAGTTACTCATATCGAAGTTGGAAATACTTGGAATGTTCTTCCAGCAGCAGGCTTTTTCGAAGGAACGATTCGTACCTTTGAGCCTAAGGTTCGTGAAGATGTCATTGCTCGTTTTGAAAAGGTCGTTCAGGCGACAGCAGACCAGTTCGGTGCTCAAGTTGACATTACTTGGGGTAATTCGCCTTACGTGACCTACAATGACCAGACGCTCACACCTCTCATCTTTGAAAATTCTAAGGCCTTCGCAGAAGTGATTGAAACCTTGCCATCAACAGGGGGCGAAGACTTTGCGGCTTATCAAAAGGAAATACCAGGAGTCTTTGCCTTTGTTGGCTCAAATGGTGAAGAGAATGCACCAGACTGGCACCATGATGATTTCCTTGTGAAAGATGAGGCCTTGCCAGTAGCTGTTAATTACTATGTGGAAAACGCCCTCTTCCTACTTGACTATTTTAAGGAGTAAGAAAAATGACCATTCCCTTAATCGGTATTACCAGTAATGAAAAACCTGTCGAAGAAGGAAGTCCCATTTATAGGTGTTCAGTGGCATCCTGAGTTTCTCTTGGGCCATAAGCAATTAGCAGACCAAGGACTCTTTGATTATTTTGTTAAGAGTTTTAAATAAGGTTTTAGGACTTTAAATTGGTGCCACATTTGAAATTGAAAAGGAGGAAGTGCCTAAGGAGAAATATTCTTTTGATCATTTAGTTTACACTTAAGAACCCAGCCGCTTGGTTGGGTTCTTTTGTCGTATTTTCGAAGTAAGATTTCAGGACCTAAAAAGGGGTGAGAATTTTTCACTTGCTATTTTTGAGCTTTTTAGATAAAATGAAAGCGTTATCATTTCAAAAAATAGATAGGAAGTGGTCAAGTCATCTTTATGATGGTTGACCTTATAACTTCCGAATAAGGAGAAACGTATGTTAATTGGTATTCCAAAAGAAATCAAAAATAATGAGAACCGTGTGGCTCTAACGCCTGCTGGGGTGCAAACTCTTGTAGCTAAAGGCCATGAAGTCCTTATTGAAACCAATGCGGGTCTTGGATCTGGCTTTACGGATGCAGACTATGAAAAACAAGGTGCCAAAATTGTTGCAACTGCTGCAGAAGCCTGGGCAGCTGAGCTCGTGGTTAAGGTTAAAGAACCTCTTGCTACAGAATATGGCTTCCTTCGTGAAGACCTTTTACTCTTTACTTACCTGCACATGGCAGCAGCTCCAGAATTGGCAGATGCGATGGTCAATGCTAAGACAACAGGTGTGGCCTATGAAACAGTACGTAGCCAAGAAGGTCACCTACCACTTTTGGTTCCAATGAGTGAAGTAGCAGGCCGTATGGCCGTTCAAATCGGTGCACATTTCTTGACCAAACAAGAGGGTGGCTCTGGCGTTCTCCTAGGTGGTGTGCCTGGTGTTCCTAAAGGTAAAGTGACTATTATCGGGGGTGGTGTCGTAGGGACACATGCAGCCCGTATCGCACTTGGACTTGGGGCTCAAGTGACTATTCTTGATATCAGTGCCAAACGTTTGTCTGTCCTTGAGGAAGTCTTTGGTAGCCAAATTCAAACACTTATGTCAAATCCGTTCAATATTGAAGCGAGTGTTCGTGATGCTGATGTGGTTATCGGTGCAGTTCTTATCCCAGGGGCAAAAGCGCCGAAACTCGTTACTGACGATATGGTTAAACAAATGCGTCCAGGTTCAGTTATTGTTGACGTTGCCGTTGACCAAGGTGGGGTTGTTGAAACTGCGGATCGCGTGACCACTCACGATGAGCCCGTTTATGAAACACATGGTGTCCTTCACTATGCCGTTGCCAATATCCCAGGAGCTGTGGCACGTACATCAACCATTGCCCTTACCAATGTCACTTTGCCTTATATCGAAGCCCTTGCAGGAAAAGGATTCAGAAAAGCCATTAACGACGACGAAGGTCTGCGTCAAGGGGTTACAACCTACCAAGGTCATATTACTAGCAAACCGGTTGCAAAGGGCTTAGACAGAGAGTATACCTCAATTGATGAATTGGCATAAATAAATTATTTAGCATAAACAAAGAGGAGTCGTACCATGATTTGGTTGGCTCTTTTTTTGTGATCTGAGATAAGAAGTGAATTATTTTTTTGCTAGTTGATGGGTGAGTACTCGCAAAGGATGGATTTTTTTCTAATTTTGGTCTTATTTTATGCTATAATGAGTAGAAATATTAAGGGGAGTAATGAGTATCTATAATGCTTGCCATTAGGAGGTTTTATCGTGGCCAACCATATTCGCGTTTTCACAGCAATTGTTTTCTCTCAGCTTGTCGTTCTTTATTTTGGTTTTCGTATGGATGTCTCTTTGACCGAACTGCTAACTACAGTAGCTGCGGCATCCCTGGTTGAGATTATTTATCATGTGAAGCTTGTTCGTAAGATAGGAGCCAATATTTCTTTTGAGACTTTTTGGAAAAACTGTGACCAACTTTTTAGAAAAAATGCTGTGCTGTTGGCTATTTTACTTTGTGATCTGCTTATTTTTAAAGGTGGGGATTTCTTGGCCTTCATTCTTTGGCAAGTTACCTTTGTTGTCTTGGTAAGTATTATCATCATGGCATCAAATAATGCACCGGACGCATGATAATACTTAAATTTTGCAATGAAAGAATTTAAATAATGTTTAGTATTCATAGAAATCATTTGTCAGACCAGGGCGTTGACTATGTCACTTTTGGTCGAGGAGATAAGGTTCTCGTTATCATTACGGGATTAAGTTTGCAAGGCTTAAGTGATATGTCTGACCTTGCCATTTGCTCGTTATTTTATCGATATGCTAAGGAGTATACGGTCTATATTTTTGATAGAAAGAACCATATCAAAGAAGGTATTTCAATTGAGAATATGGTTGATGACCTCTATCATTCTTTACAAGAATTGCATATTGCTAATGCCTCTATCATAGGCATATCACAAGGTGGTATGATTGCTCAGCTGTTTGCTATTAAGTATCCTCAAAAGGTGACTAGTCTGGTGTTAGCTCTGACATTCTCTCGAAATAATGCTATTAGTAGAGAAACCATCAGAGGATGGATTGAGATGGCTAAAAATGGTGAGATGGCTAAGCTCAATAAGGATTCAATGTGTAAAACATTTTCGTCTCCTATGTTAAAGAAATTATATGTGATTAATAAACTATTTTTGAAGACTGTGAGTGTTGAAAAACAAGAACGATTTGTCCGTTTAGCCAAGTCAATTCTTGAGTTTGATTGCCATAAGTCCCTTGATAAAATCACCTGCCCGACTCTTGTCTTGGGGGCTAAAAAAGATTTGGTTCTGGGAGTGGATGGTGCAAGGGAACTTGCAAATAGCATTCCAAATGCTTCCTATTATGAATTTAGTAAACTGGGGCACGCAGCCTTTATTGAAAGTAAGCAATTTAATAAAATGATATTAGAATTTCTGCGAAAGAATGCTTAGGTAGTGGACCGATAGAAAAACTATTAAAATAGAATGAGAAAGGGGTTACAGTGGAGCTTGTAGCCTCTTTTTATTTCCGGTTCAATTGTGTGCAGTCTGAAAAATTAAATGATAGAATGGCGGTAGATAGGAGGATACAGAAATGTTAAACTATGATTTGATTGTTATCGGTTTCGGTAAAGCCGGTAAAACTCTGGCTGCTAAGATGAATGCAGCTGGTAAGAAAGTTGCTGTCATCGAGCGCAGTAAAGCGATGTATGGTGGTACTTGCATTAATATTGCTTGTATCCCAACCAAGACTATGATTGTAGCGGCTGAAAAGGGCTGGTCATTTGACGATACCATGAAAGAGCGTGGTGCGGTGACTGGTCGTCTTAACGCTAAAAATTATAAAATGTTGGCCGATAATGGCGTTGATGTCATTGATGCAGAGGCACATTTTGTGTCAAATAAGGTTATTGAAGTAGTAGCTGGTGATGACCGCCAAGAGCTTACAGCTGAGACTATTGTTATCAATACTGGTGCTGTGTCTAATGTCTTGCCTATTCCTGGTTTGACAACAACTGAGCATGTCTATGATTCAACTGGTATTCAAACCCTTAAAGCCTTGCCAAAACGTCTGGGTGTCCTAGGTGGTGGTAATATCGGTCTTGAATTTGCTGGCCTTTATAACCGTTTGGGAAGCCAAGTGACTGTCTTGGATGCAGCGACTAGCTTCTTGCCACGTGTAGAGCCATCTATTGCTAAGTTGGCCAAGGAATACATGGAAGAGGACGGCATTGTCTTTGAGCAAGGTGTTAAAACATCTGAAGTTAAGAATGACGGTGATGAAGTTGTCGTTGTTACTGACAAAGGCGAGTTCCGTTTTGATGCGCTCCTCTATGCGACAGGACGCAAGCCTAATATCGAACCCCTTCACTTGGAAAATACAGATATTGCCTTGACTGAACGTGGTGGTATCCAGGTCAATAAACATTTGGAAACAAGTGTTCCTGGTGTCTTTGCGGTGGGGGATGTTAATGGTGGTCTCCAATTCACTTACATTTCACTAGATGATTTCCGTATTGTCTTTAACTACTTGACAGGGGATGGTAGCTATAACCTTGAAACACGTGGAGCAGTTCCAACTGCCATGTTCCTCAACCCACCTTTGGCACAGGTTGGCCTTACTGAAGACCAAGCCAAGGAACAAGGTTTGCCAGTAGCAGTTAAAGAAATGCCAGTGGCAGGTATGCCTCGTGGTCATGTTAACGGTGATTTGCGCGGTGCTTTCAAAGCTGTGGTAAACCCTGAAACTAAGGAAATCTTGGGAGTGACCCTCTTTGGTCAAGAATCCCATGAAATTATCAATCTAATTACCCTGGCGATGAATCATCACATTCCATATACAGATTTGGCTAAACAAATCTTTACTCACCCAACTATGGCTGAGAACCTAAACGATTTGTTTGCGATTTAAAATGAAAAGAGCCGAGAGGCTCTTTTTTTGTGAGTATATCATTCCATACAAAGCGACACTCTAGGTTAGATGTCGCTTTTTTTGCGCTTTGATGATAAGATAGAAGTGACATAGGAAAATTCCTTAGATTGGTGCTCTTTGTCTCCTTTGAATGCTTGATTGACCTTGAGTCACCACTAGAATCTGTATGAAAAATCTAGAAAGACACTCGCCTGCAAATTCGTCTGTGAGTGTGTATAGCTTATGACTAAGAAAGTAGGAGTGGGCAAGGCTCACAGTAAGATTATTTTGATGGGGGAGCACTCGGTCGTTTATGGTCATCCTGCCCTTGCCCTCCCTCTTAAGGATATTGAGGTTGTCTGTCAGATTCAGGCGGCTGAGACTCCTTTGACGCTCAAGGCTCAAGATCCCTTGACGACGGCGATTTTTTCAGCGCTTAATTATCTGAAAATCAAGAATCAGCCTATCAGCTATGCTATTAAGTCTAGTGTCCCTGAGAAGCGTGGCATGGGGTCGTCTGCTGCAGTGGCCATTGCGGCAATTCGAGCGGTCTTTGATTATTTTGATCAGGAGCTTAGCCAGGAGACCTTGGAAATGCTAGTTCATCAGGCGGAGACCATTGCCCATAGTAAACCTAGTGGTTTAGATGCCAAGACCTGCTTGAGTGACAAAGCCATTAGCTTTACGCGTAATATCGGTTTCAAGGAAATCGAGGTCAATTTAGGTGCCTATCTGGTCATTGCTGATACGGGTATCCATGGAAATACCCGTGAGGCCGTGGAAAAGGTTGAGGCTATTGGTTTAGATGCCTTGTCAGATCTCAACCAACTGGGCGAATTAAGTCAGAAGGCAGAACGTGCCCTCAAAGCCAAGGATCAAAAGCTTCTTGGTCAGCTCATGTCTCAAGCCCATAATCACCTTAAATCTTTAGGGGTGTCTTGTGATTTGTCGGATCTTCTAGTAGCAACTGCTCTGGAGCAAGGTGCACTGGGAGCCAAGATGTCAGGTGGAGGATTGGGTGGTTGCATTATTGCCCTAACAAGTACTAAAGACCAAGCCCGAACGATTACTAAAAAACTTCAAGAAAAAGGAGCCGTAAACACGTGGATAGAAAGCCTGTAAGCGTCAAATCGTACGCAAATATTGCTATTGTCAAATACTGGGGTAAGGCGGATGCGGAGCGTATGATTCCTTCAACCAGTAGTATCTCACTGACTTTGGAAAATATGTATACGGAAACCAAGTTATCTTTTCTGCCTGAGGATGCGACTGGTGATGTCATGTATATCGATGATGAGCTCCAAGGGGAAAAAGAAACAACCAAGGCCAGCAAGGTTTTAGATCTCTTCCGTACCAATCCCAACCAACATGTCAAGATTGAAACTTGGAACAACATGCCAACAGCAGCGGGTCTATCCTCAAGTTCCTCAGGACTTTCTGCCCTAGTTAAAGCAGCTAACGAGCTCTTCCAAGTCGGAAAAACGCAGTCTGAATTAGCTCAAATTGCCAAGTTTGCTTCAGGCTCATCATCACGTTCTTTCTTTGGACCATTGGCAGCCTGGGACAAGGATAGTGGTGAGGTTTACCCGGTTGAAACAGACCTTAAATTGGCCATGATTATGCTGGTTTTGACAGATCAAAAGAAACCCGTATCAAGCCGGGACGGTATGAAATTGTGCACCGAAACATCGACCTCTTTCCCAGAGTGGATTAAACAGTCTGAGCAGGATTACAAGGATATGTTAGACTATCTCAAGGCTAATGATTTCCAAGCAGTCGGTGAGCTCACTGAAGCTAATGCTCTTCGTATGCACCAAACAACAAGTACGGCTAACCCACCATTTTCATATCTAACGGAAGCCTCTTATCAGGCTATGGACAAGGTTAAGGCCCTCCGTGCCTCTGGTGAGCAGTGTTACTTTACTATGGATGCAGGACCAAATGTTAAGGTGCTCTGTCTGGAAGAAGACCTAGACCGCCTAGCTGACCACTTCCGTAAGGACTATCAGGTCATTGTTTCACGCACCAAGGAGTTGCCAGATGCCTAAGCAGTCGGTCAATCAGGTCACAGTAAAAACAGGTGGGAAACTCTACATTGCTGGAGAATACTCAGTATTAACACCTGGGCAGACAGCCCTAATCCAATTTATTCCCATTTTCATGTCAGCAGAGGTCAAGGAAGCTCCAAGCACACAGCTGTCTTCAGACATGTTTGACTATAGTGTGGGCCGTGAGCTAGACGCAAATTACGCCCTCATTCAAGAGGCTTTGAATACTTTTGAGGCCTTTTGTGGTGAGAAGTTACCCGCTCTGGACCTTTCCATCACTGGAAAGTTGGAACGAGATGGGGTTAAATTTGGTATTGGTTCTTCGGGTTCTGTTGTGGTATTGACCCTCAAGGCCTTGGCAGCAGCCCTTCAGAAAGACTTATCCAAAGACATTCTCTTTAAATTAGCTAGCTACACCCTCCTCAAGCAAGGAGATAATGGTTCTATGGGAGATTTAGCTTGTATCGTATACGAGGATCTGATTTCCTATCGTTCCTTTGACCGTGCAAAAATAGCAGAGCTTATAGACCAAATAACTCTATCAGAGCTTTTGGATAAAGACTGGGGCTATCGTATCAGTCCTGTAGTGCCAGTTCTCCAAGCTCACTTTTTGGTGGGGTGGACCAAGCAAGCTGCTATTTCAAAAGACATGGTTAAGATGGCCAAATCTCGTATATCAAGCAAGTATCTAAGTGAAACAGAAGTTGCTGTCCAAGATGCCCTCAAGGCACTGGAAACAGGAGATAAGAACTTGCTTAAGAGCAGCCTTCAAACTGTCAGTGACCAGTTGGAATCACTTAGTCCAGATATTTATGTGGACAAGCTGAAAAAACTCAAAGCAGAGCAAGGACTCGATGCTATTGCTAAGTCCTCTGGAGCTGGGGGTGGCGACTGTGGTATCGCCTTTGCCTTTGACCAATCTAGCCGAGATGCTCTAGTTGAGCGTTGGCAGCAGGTAGGAATAGAGCTTTTGTATGAGGTATAGGAATCAGCTTAGTAGATAATAATCACGCAAGAAAGTAAAGAAATAACCTATGACAAATCGTAAAGACGATCACATCCGTTATGCCCTCAAGTACCAGTCGCCCTACAATAGTTTTGATGATATGGAACTTATCCACAAGTCTCTACCAACTTATGATTTAGATCAGATTGACTTGTCCACACATTTTGCAGGACGAGATTGGAACTTTCCCTTTTATATCAATGCCATGACAGGTGGTTCTGCCAAAGGTGGTGCAGTTAATCGTAAATTGGCTGAGGTGGCCAGTCGAACAGGTATTCTCATGGTGACGGGTTCCTACAGTGCTGCTCTAAAAGGAGAAGCACCAGAATCCTTTGACTATCGTCAAGAGTTTCCAGACTTAGACCTAGCGACTAATATCGGTGTGGATAAGTCTGTGGACTTGGGGACTAAGACGGTGGAAGCCATGAATCCAGTCTTTTTACAGCTCCATGTTAACCTTATGCAGGAGCTTCTCATGCCTGAGGGAGAGCGTATTTTCCACACTTGGAAGGAAAATGTGGCGGCTTATGCACAGAACATAGAGGTTCCACTTGTGCTTAAGGAGGTCGGCTTTGGTATGGATGTGGAAACCATTCGTTATGCCATGTCTCAAGGAATCAAGACTGTGGATATCTCAGGTCGTGGTGGGACTAGCTTCGCCTATATTGAAAATAGTCGAGGTGGCAACCGTGATTACCTCAATGACTGGGGACAAAGCACCGTTCAGACCCTCTTGCAAGCCCAAGACCTTCGTGATAATGTGGAAATCCTAGCCTCTGGTGGCGTGCGAAACCCACTCGATATGGTTAAATGTCTGGTCCTGGGAGCAAAAGGTGTAGGGCTCTCACGAACAGTCCTTGAATTGGTGGAATGTTACCCTGTGGATAAGGTTGTGGCTATTGTCAATGGCTGGAAGGACGACCTTCGTCTTATTATGTGTGCCCTCGATTGTCGGACTATTGATGAGCTCAAATCTGTAGATTACATCTTACATGGTAAGCTACAAGGGACATATATCAAGCAAGGAAACTAGGAAAGAGCCAAGTGCTCTTTTTTAATTTTTAAAGATGATAAAACAATTTCTCTAAGCGATGATATTATGGAGACATCATTTTAACACCGGTCAAGGATAAATAATGACATTCCTGATTTGACTTGTTTCTAGCGAGCAAAGCGAGCACTTAACGAGACTTTCCGCTGTGAGAAAAGTTCTAGAAATACAAGTATTTCTAGAACTCGGAATTTTTGAGAGTAAAACAGTTTGGGGAACTGTTTTAGCCTGAGCCTAGAAATTAAAAAGTGAAGGGGCTCAAAAATTAGTCATGGAGCTTCGAAGAAGCTCGCTGACGTCCGCACTCACTTAAGGAAAGTCTAAAAAAATCCATTTTACAAAAGAATATCTTACAAAAAAGAGCGGAAGCTCTTTTTTTATTACCCACTCAAGCAAAAAGTAACTTTTCCCCTTGACAAGTTACTGCCTTAGGAGTATTATTTTCAGTGAAATACGGTAGGTGAGGCTACCACAAGGATACGGATGACTACCGCAAAGCAGTGGAGACACTACTCGTTGGTCAACAGTCCTGATCGCCAAGGTCAAGACTAAGCTCATTTCATCGCCTTGCGGAGCTAAAGCTTGAACGGTCCATTTTTTGACAGAATCTATTAAAAAATCAACCTCGAGTTTATAGAGTCTTACCTGTATATGGGTAGGACTCTTTTCTTTTGTCTGAGGTCCACCCACTATGTAAAAAAATGAAAGGAGAAACCTATGAGACTAATCGACGATCACCCCGAACCGCACCTAACCAGTCAATCGCTGATTAGTGTCTTAGGGACTCCATAAGTGATTGGCTCCTGATTAAATAAGGAGATTCCAATGTCAACAAATAAAGAAAGACTTATTGCTGCTCTTCAAGAGCCACTTGAAACAACCCTTACTCGCTACAAGACTCATTTGGATGGCTTGAAGGAAGACCAAGTAGAAGAAAACCGTGACCTTTATGGGGAAAATGTCATAACCAAAGGACAAGAGGATTCTATCATCAAAAAGATTTATGAATCTATCATCAATCCCTTTACTGTTATTCTCTTAGTCATTGCTCTGGTTTCCTTTATCACCAATGTCTGGCTTGCTAAACCGGGTGAAGAAGACCCAACGACTTCTATCATCATTGTCACTCTAGTTTTGATATCTGGTGGTATCCGTTTTATTCAAGAACTTCGTAGCGACAAGGCTGCCAGTAATTTGTCTCGCATGATTGTCAATACAGCAACAGTACTTCGAGATGGCAGTGAGCAAGAAATCCCAATTGATGAAATTGTGGTTGGAGATGTGGTCAAACTGAGTGCGGGAGATATGATTCCTGCGGATGTGGTCTTGCTAGACTCTCGTGATTTCTTTGTTCAACAGTCTGGCTTGACAGGTGAAAGCGATGCTGTGGAAAAGGCTTGTCTGGCTAAGGCGGATGGTCAAAATCTAGAGAGTTTGCTTGAAAGTGAGAGCCTTGCTTTCATGGGAACTAATGTTATCTCTGGTCGTGCAACAGCCTTGGTTTTAGTTGTTGGTGATGAAACCATGATGGGAGCAATTGAGCAGACCATCAATACTTATGACGAACCAACTTCATTTGAACGTGAGATGAACTCCATTTCTTGGCTCTTGATTCGACTTATGTTGGTCATGGTTCCTGTTGTTTTTGTGATTAACGGTTTAACAGATGGGGACTGGCTTGAAGCCGGCGTCTTTGCCCTTAGTGTGGGAGTCGGTTTGACCCCAGAAATGTTGCCGATGATTATCACAGCCAGTCTTGCCAAGGGTTCTATCATTATGGCCAAGGAAAAGGTGGTCATCAAAAAACTTAATGCTATTCAAGACCTAGGGGCTATCGACATCCTTTGTACGGATAAGACAGGAACCCTGACTCAGGATGAAATCGTTCTTGAGTACCCTCTTGATATCCATGGTGACCTTGACCTATCAGTACTTCGGAGAGCCTATCTTAATTCTTATTTCCAAACTGGCTTAAAAAATCTTATGGACCGTGCCATTATTAGCCGAACTGAAAGAGAAGCTAAGAAACATGACATCGTTCGTGACCTTGACCAGACCTTCCACAAGATTGATGAGCTACCTTTTGATTTTGAACGTCGTCGCATGAGTGTCATTGTTCAAGACACTGATGGATTTGTTAGCATGGTGACAAAAGGTGCCCTTGAAGAAATGCTCTCTGTTTCTAACTATGTGGAATACAAGGGAGACATTATCCCATTGACTGACGATGTTCGTGAGGAAGTCCTTGTGGAAGTTGCACAGTTGAATGAACAAGGTTTGCGTGTTCTCGGTGTTAGCTACAAATCACAGCTTAATGAAAATGACGTCTTTAGTGTCGAAGATGAAAGTGATATGATTTTGACGGGATATCTTGCCTTTCTTGACCCACCAAAACCATCAGCAGCACCTGCTATCAAGGCTTTGGCGGAATATGGTGTGACCACAAAAATTTTGACTGGAGACAATGATAAGGTGACACAGGCTGTCTGTGAAAAAGTTGGTCTAGATGTGACGCACATTCTACTTGGAAGTGATCTTGATACCATGTCAAATCAAGATTTGGCTAAGGCTGTGGAAACGACAACAGTCTTTGCTAAGTTATCCCCAGACCAAAAGGCACGAATTATCCTAAGCCTTAAGGAAAATGGGCATAAGGTAGGCTATATGGGTGATGGTATCAACGATGCCCCATCCATGAAGGTGTCAGATGTGGGGATTTCTGTGGATACAGCTGTTGATATCGCCAAAGAAACTGCAGATGTTATCTTGCTTGATAAGGATTTAATGGTCTTGGAAAAAGGTTTGGTTGAAGGACGGAAGGTCTATGCTAATATGACCAAATATATCAAGATGACCGTTTCTTCAAATTTCGGGAATATCTTTTCTCTCCTCTTTGCCAGCATTTTCTTACCATTCCTACCAATGGCACCTGTGCATTTGATTGTCCTAAATCTTGTCTATGATATCTCTTGTATCGCCCTTCCATTTGACAATGTGGACAAGGAATTTCTTAAAGAGCCACATATCTGGGAAGCCAAATCAATCATGCGTTTCATGGCTTGGATAGGACCTATTTCGTCCGTATTTGATATTTTGACATATATCTTGCTCTATTTCATCATTGTGCCAATGATTTTGGGGCATGGCTATGTTCATGGTTCACCAGAAGCAGCAGCCTTTATCATCATTTTCCAAACAGGTTGGTTTATCGAATCTATGTGGTCTCAAACCATGGTTATCCACATGTTACGTTCACCAAAACTACCATTTATTCAAAGTCACCCAGCACTATCAGTTGTTGTGACAACCTTATTTGCTGCTTTCTTTGTGACTTCTCTTCCATACAGTCCATTGGCTAGTCTCTTAAAACTCAGCCATCTAAACGGTCTCTATTTCATTCTCTTGTTTATCATCATTACTTTGTATATGCTTAGTGTTACCTTTGTGAAGCATATCTATATTAAGAAATACAAAGAATGGTTATAGGATAACTATTCTTAGAAAAAGAGCGTCAGCTCTTTTTTCATTACCTTTCATTCTGCCAAAACCTTTTCATTTATGGTATAATAGGGCGATTATAGATAATCAGAGGCCCTAAAAAACTTCAGTTATGAGGACATATTTTCTAAGAAATGAGAGACTATGTTTTCAAGGCCCCTTTCTTTCGTAGGCTATCCCAGTGGGAGGTTGAGGTCCTGAGATTTGGGGCTCAAGGCTAAGACCGCCACGAAGGAAACCATCACAAAAAAATCTTAAGAAGGAAAAAGAAAATGAGTAATTACGCAATTATCCTTGCTGCGGGTAAAGGAACTCGCATGAAATCAGATCTTCCAAAAGTATTGCACAAGGTTTCAGGCATCACTATGCTTGAGCATGTCTTCCGTGCAGTTTCAGCCATTGATCCAGCTAAGAACGTTACTGTTATTGGTCACAAGGCTGAACTTGTTCGTGAGGTTTTGGATGGTCAATCTGCCTTCACTTTGCAAACTGAGCAGTTGGGGACTGGTCACGCAGTAATGATGGCTGAAGATGAGTTGGCTGGACTTGAAGGTCAAACGCTTGTTATTGCTGGTGACACGCCTTTGATTACTGGTGAAAGCCTTAAAAACCTTATTGATTTCCATGTTAATCACAAAAATGTTGCCACTATCTTGACTGCAACTGCGGACAATCCATTTGGTTATGGTCGTATTATCCGTAACGAAAATGGCGAAGTGACTAAGATTGTTGAGCAAAAAGATGCCAATGAGTTTGAACAACAGGTCAAAGAAATCAATACAGGGACTTACGTTTTTGACAATAAACGTCTCTTCGAAGCACTTAAAAATATCAACACTAACAACGCTCAAGGGGAATACTATTTGACTGATGTTATTTCTATTTTCCGTGAGAATGGTGAAAAAGTAGGTGCCTTCACTCTTCGTGACTTTGAAGAAAGTCTCGGGGTTAACGACCGTGTTGCCTTGGCTACGGCAGAAGATGTTATGCGTCGTCGCATCAACCAAGCTCACATGGTTAATGGTGTTACTTTCCAAAATCCAAATGCTACTTATATCGATGTGGATGTGGAAATTGAGCCAGACGTTGTCATTGAAGCCAATGTTACGCTTAAAGGGCAAACTAAAGTCGGTGCAGAGTCAGTGCTTACCAATGGGACTTATATTGTTGATTCAACTATCGGTGCCAATACTGTTATCACTAACTCTATGATTGAGCACTCAGTGGTTGAAGAAGGTGTTACTGTTGGTCCATTTGCCCATGTTCGTCCAGATTCAACCCTCAAAAAAGATGTTCATATCGGTAACTTTGTTGAGGTTAAAGGTTCTACTATCGGTGAAAATACCAAAGCTGGTCACTTGACCTACATTGGTAATGCGGAAGTTGGTTCTGACGTTAACTTTGGTGCCGGAACAATTACCGTAAATTATGATGGACAACACAAGTTCAAGACACAAATTGCCAACAACGTCTTTATCGGAAGCAATTCAACTTTGATTGCACCGCTTGAAATTGGGGCTAACGCTCTTACAGCGGCTGGTTCAACCATCACAGATGATGTGCCAGCTGACAGCGTAGCCATTGGACGTGGCCGTCAGGTCAATAAAGAAGGCTATGCCATTAAGAAACCTCACCACCCAAGCCAACAAAAGTAGGCTTAAGACTATCTGAGCTAGATTCTCTTGTAGAGTAGAGGTAGCTTAGAATGAGGTCAGAAGTAAAAGGAGTCAATTCATGGAGTTTGAAGAAAAAACACTCAAACGTGAGTCAAAATTTAAGGGACATATTTTTGAAGTTGCAGTAGACGAGGTCCTCTTGCCAGACGGTAAGACGGCTGGTCGTGAACTCATCTTCCACAAGGGAGCAGTAGCCGTTTTAGCGGTTACCCCAGAAGGGAAAATCATTATCGTCAAGCAATACCGTAAGGCTATTGAGGCGGTTTCTTACGAGATTCCTGCAGGTAAACTGGAAGTCGGTGAAGCTGGCGATGAAATGGCTGCAGCAGCGCGTGAACTTGAAGAGGAGACTCAATACAAGGGTGATCTGGAATTGATTTATGAATTTTACACAGCCATTGGCTTTTGTAATGAGAGAATCAAACTCTATGTAGCGACCAACCTTAAACCTGTGGAAAATCCACGTCCACTTGATGATGATGAGTTCCTTGAACTCTATGAATTGACCTATGAAGAGTGTATGGAACTTGTAGCGTCAGGGGCTATCCAGGATGCCAAAACTATCATCGCCCTCCAATACTATGCACTTCATTTCGGAGGAAAATAAGCTATGGGAAAACCACTTTTGACCGACGATATCATTGAGCAGGCCAAGCGTGGGGAAATCGATTTAGAGGAACATCCTTATTATGAGGACTATGATCAAGAGTTCTATGATGAGGATTATGAGGCTGATTACCAGCCTTCTGCCTACAAGAGCCGTCGAATTGAGAATGCTAAACGCAATCAATTTCAACACAAGCTTAATCGCATCCTCTTTTGGGTTGTCGTCCTCTTGATTATTCTCTTCATTGCTGTCTTTTATTTCTAATAAGTCTATGAGTCAGATAGCTCTGTCTACTGATTCAGACAAGATTACAAGCTGAAAAGGAACTATATGAAAATTGGAATTATCGCTGCCATGGAGCAGGAGTTAGTGCTTCTAGTGGAGCAATTGGAAAATAAGGTTGAAGAAACTGTTCTTGGCAATACCTACTATACAGGACATTTGGGAAAACACGACGTCGTTTTGGTACAATCAGGTGTTGGTAAGGTTATGTCAGCCATATCTGTGGCTGTCTTGGCAGACCATTTTGGCGTTGATGCCCTCATTAACACTGGTTCTGCAGGAGCAGTAGCACCTGGACTTAAAATTGGAGATGTCGTTGTGGCATCAAAATTGGCCTATCACGATGTTGACTTGACAGCATTTGGCTATGACTATGGGCAAATGTCTATGCAGCCACTCTACTTTGAAAGTGACCCTAGCTTTGTAGAGACTTTTGAAAAGGTTTTGGCTCAAGCCTCTATCGACTCTAAAATTGGTCTTATTGCGACTGGTGATAGCTTTATTGCAGGTCAGGATAAGATTGATGCTATTAAAGGGCACTTTCCAGAAGTCTTAGCCGTGGAAATGGAAGGAGCAGCCATTGCTCAAGCTGCACATAGTGTCAAGAAACCTTTCATCGTTGTTCGTGCTATGAGTGATACAGCAGCCCATGACGCTAATATTACTTTTGACGAATTCATTATTCAGGCGGGGAAACAATCAGCTGCTATCTTAGTGGAGTTTCTCAAAGAGCTTGCCTAAAATA
>ERZ894226.498-NODE-498-length-23128-cov-7.223768_pt1 | contig 23128 bp, 22 predicted proteins | sample MGYA00380294_ERZ894226 | MGnify/ENA primary metagenome ERZ894226 (study PRJEB32331, sample SAMN06328434) | human gut metagenome | biome: human gut microbiome; feature: stool | host: Homo sapiens | collected 2014-10-29 ... | reverse complement strand
CCCCACGCCTGGATCAACTACCGACACAAATACTGTACCAGGTTGCCAATATTTGATAGTTTGTGCCAAGCGGAATGATCCTTCAAAAATATTAAATGGCGTAATACCATGTGTTAGATCGGAAACCACGATATCATCAGAAACTTGGTAGGCCACCCCATACATCGTCGATACGGCACCGTCTTGTAGACCAAAATCCGTTTGCAAAACCAAATGCTTACTCATGAAAAATCCTCCAAATAAAAAATCCCAGGAACGCTATAACTAGCATCCCCGGGACGAATTAACTCGTGTTACCACCCAGATTCGATAGACCGTCGCCAATCTACCCTCAAAAGTACGCCTTCCAGCTGACACAGCCTCCAGATATACTTGCACGCGATAACGGGCGCACCCGGCATTCACTTACAATTGCTCGCAAATGCATAAAGCTCCAAGACCATTTTCCTAGTGGCTTGTTGTCGACTCACACCATCCATCGACTCTCTGTCTAACGTACCAACTAATACTTATCTTTTCATCACTCGATGGACATGAGTATAGGCTGATTATTAGTTAGTGTCAATAGTTTTATCATTTAATTTTAATAAACGGATTATCCAACCGTCAAAATCAGCTTACCGCGCACGCCACCCTGTTGCAGACGCGCATAATCCAACCGTACATTATCAGCGCTCAATGGCAATTCGCTATCAATCACACTGATAAAGCGACCGCTACTCAACCCATCCAACAAAGTCTGCACGGTCTCACCACTCGCTTGGTTAAAGAAGTGAACAAACCGTGGATCACGATGTGAACGTGCGACAATCGACAAGACATGGCCATTGGGCATGGTAGCCTTAAAGGAAGCCGCCAACACCCGATCTGAACCAACTGTATCGTAAACTGCATCATACACAGCCCCGTTAGCCGCAACATCATCCGTCTTATAATCAAAGACCGTCACTTGAGGAAATTTCTCGCGCAGCATTTGCAAACCCCAGCCGCTAGCTGTAGCGCTCACTTCCGCACCAGCGTCCAGTGCTGCTTGAATGGCCATTAATCCAACTGAACCCGATCCTCCGTGAACCAAAACATGTTGGCCAGCCTTAACTTGCAATCCACGGACGATGCCACTGTAACCAGTTTGGCCGCCCAACACCACTGACACAGCGGCTGCGTATGTCACATTATCAGGAATGTGTGCCGCCAATCGCTCCGGCACTAATACTTCTTCTGCGTAGGTTTCACCGCCACGGACATTAGCGGCCAACCGATCACCAACCTTGAAGCCACGAACATTGCGACCAACCGCAACAACATCCCCAGCCACCGACGAACCCAAAATCATGCCATCTCGACCGCCACGGCTACCGCTCCCAATCTTAATATCAATTGGATCCACTGCAACCGCGCGTGTCTTAACCAAAATTTCATCAGCTGACACCTTCAAATCACGGACCTCTGCATCAACTAATGAATCGAAATCACCTAACCGATTTAGTACAACTGCCTTCATGTTTCTTGCCTTCTTTTCTTATTTACGAATAGTGTACACCTGCCCAAAATAGGTGGCGTAAAAATGGCCCTTAATCGGCATCAATCGTTAATTGACGCGCCTCAGGGTTCAAAACATGCTGATTAGTCAACTCCTCAATCGTCGCAAACAGCACGCCTTCACGAATACCTGACTGTGAGAAGATCACCTTATTACTATCGATAATCGTCAACAACGTCACAATTGGCAAAACGCCCCCGATAATAATATCGCCCCGGGCTTTCGACAAACCACGAATTTCAATGCGTTCCGCCTTGTTATCACCCAACAACTCAGCAAAAATATCATCGACCTCATCCTTGGTCATTTGATAACCGTGCACGGGTAAGTCCAACTGATTACGACGGTGACGCATAATCTTAGCCAACGTTCGGTTAGATCCACCGATTGCAATAATCGGCAAGTTCACCGCATTTGCTAACCAAGCAATATCATGGAAGTATTTATTCGTAGCCGTCAACGCGTTGAACAAACTCTTCGCACTAACCATGTCTTTCTCCAAATGGGCTTCCGTAATATTGACCGCCCCGATTGGCACGCTGATACGTTGCACCATCTTACCAGACTTCACCAAAATCATTTCAGTCGATGCCCCACCAGTATCCAAAATCAGCGCATCATTAACCGGTAGCGAATTCATAACGCCTTTGAAGTCATACACCGCTTCCTGATCGCCTGAAATAACGGTTAGGTCAAAGCCCATCGTTTCTTTAAAGCGGGCCAAAAATTCCGCTTGATTGCTAGCCTGACGTACAGCAGCCGTCGCGACGGCCCGTACGTGTACCTGTTCATCAAATGTCGTATAAATTTCTTTAAATTCAGCCAGCGCCACCATTGTCCGGTCAATTGCATCTGGTTGAATCACTTTCTCATCGCCCATCCCCGCTGACATTCGCACCATTTCTTGACGGCGGTCTAGTACTTCATATGACCCATCTGCATTAATGCGATTGACCATCATGCGAACCGAGTTTGAACCAAGATCCAAAATTGCTAATGTAGGCATAATCTCTCTCCTCCAGTTTTAGTCGTTTTCATTTTCAGCTGCGATTAATAAGCGTTCTTGCACCGGTACCGGATCTGAATCCGCCTTTAACTTGCGGCGGACATACCGTCCATTGCGCGTTTTATTGAAGCTTTGCGCCCGGTCTGACCACATCTGCCGGAAAATTTTACGAATACGGTGTTTCAACGCCGCATCGTGAATTGGAAACAGCAGTTCTACGCGCCGGTCAAAGTTACGCGGCATCGCATCCGCAGACGCCAGATACACCGTCACATCCTCTTTATCCCGTTTAAACAGATAAATCCGTGAGTGTTCGAGTAACCGCCCAACAATTGAACGGATTTGGATATTCTCACTCACATTCGGCAGGTTCGGCATCGCTGTTGCAATCCCCCGGACCAGCAAATGAATGTGCACCCCGGCTTGGCTCGCGATATACAACCGTTCAATCAACTCCTGGTCCGAAATGGAATTCACTTTGAACCAGATTTCGGGGTGTTTACCAGCATCGGCTGCGACAATCATTTCATCGATCTGTTCAATCAAAGTCGCCCGCAACATATTTGGCGCAATTCGAATGTCAGCCAGTTCTTGCGGTTGTGATGCTTGCCCCGTCACATAAGCGAACACACGCCGGACATCAGCCGCCATGTGCTCATCGGCAGTAAATAAACCAAAGTCCGTATAAAAGTGAGCCGTTTTATCGTTGTAGTTACCCGTTCCAAGGTGAACAATCGTGCGACCGTCACGGACAACATAGGCCATCTTGGCATGGACTTTCATCGCTGGGAAACTTGTAAACACGGTCACACCAGCAGCTTGTAGTGTATCGACCAATTTCAAGTTGTTTGGTTCATCAAACCGGGCCTTAATCTCAACCAGCGCCACCACGCGTTTACCCGTCTGAGCCGCTTGCGTGAGCGCCGCCACAATTGGTGAATCATGTGACACCCGATAAATGGAAATGCCAATTTCTGACACCGTGTCATCATGCGCCGCCTGCTGGAAGAAATTCAACACCGCATCATAACTGTCATACGGATGATGCACAAGGTAATCCTGCGCCACAATGTTATCAAAAATATCAGCCCCTGCCAGCGCCTTCACCTGGTGTGGCCGGTATGGGTGATAATGCAAGAAGGCAAACTCAGCAGCTTGGTCCTCCTGCTTCAATAAGTCATTTAATTCAGTCACAAAATCATACGCTAGCGGGCCCTTAACCTTAAAGACGTGAAGCCGGTCAACACCCAAAGCCTGCTGCAAATGGCGTTTCAATTCGGCTGGCATCTGCGCCGAAACCGTCAAATTAATTGCTGGCGCCGTCGCCCGTTTATTAACCTCTGCTTGAATGGCATCCACCACATCAGTCGTTGATTTTGGCAAAATAGGCATGCTCATATCTTGCAAGATACGGAATTGATAGACCTGCTTATCAGCCAAGTTAGTCGCTAGATCGGCCATGTACGTCGTCATGACATCGGTCGTCGTGACAAAGCGGCTGTTAGGTCCTGGCACGCGGATAAATCGTGGTGTCGCCGCTGGTAAGGCAAACGTCGTCCAATCAGCATCCCCCGTATGACCAACGACAAAGTTAATCGTCCCATTGGATACTTCTGATAAGCTGGTCGCGTCCATTGTCTTTAAGACCAACTGTGGCTTAATCGTCTGCTGAAAAATTTGGCGGACCGCTGCCCGGTCATGCGCCTTTAAATCCGCCACCGGCAAAATCGGTAAATGCACATTGCTCAAGGCAACTTTCAAAGCTTCATAGCTCTGGTATTGGTGCCGCAACTGTTTGCGAATGGCATGACGTACCGCGTTCATTTGTTGTTGTGGCGTCATGCCCGCCGGATCCTTCTTATCATCCCCAGCTTGAATATCACGAATCAAATCCGCCATGCGGACCATGTACCATTCATCAAAATTGCTCTGCGTGATACTTAAAAAGTTTGCTCTTTCCAAAAGTGGCTGGCCCGCATCTTGACTCAGCGCCAAAACACGTTCATTAAAGGCCATCCAACTTAACTCACGATTCATAAAATCATGGTGTGTTAAAAAGTCTAATCTCATGAATAATCCCCTCCCCCGAGTGACCAAATTATACGCCTAATCGGTCCCAATTCTCCAGTGAAAATGAGAGAAAAATGACAAAGCGTGCAAGAATGTTACAACTTGCACGCTTTGATGATTAATTAATCTTTACTTGTGGGTTCAATAGGCCCATTGGATCCAATAAGGCTTTGATTTGGTGTTGCAAATAATCCGTCTCGCCGAGTTCATAATTGTTCCACTGATTTTTCTGCAAACCAACCGCGTGTTCACCTGAAATCGTCCCACCACGGCGAATCGTTTCCTTGAACATATCGCTAATTGCTTCCGCTGCACCAGCTGGTGGCTCGGTCACATTTTGGTCCCAAACAATTGATGGGTGGACGTTACCATCGCCAGCGTGCCCAGCAACGTACAACTCAAGGCCGTACTTCTCGCCAAGCGACGTGATGTAATCCATCATGCCGGCCATTTGTGACAACGGCAAGGCCATGTCTTCCATGACGTGGTTCTTATCCTTGAAAATAGCTGGCAACATATCCTGGCGCAACTTAAGCAATGCCGCTGCCTGCTCAGGATCATCCGTTACCTGAACGTCAAAAGCACCATTCGCCGTCAACGTTTGCTCACTAATGTTGAGAATTTCAGGTGTTGAGAAATCCAGCTTGAAAATCAGCATCGTCGCGTGTTTGTCAGCGTAGTGCGTGCCTTCAAAACGGTCCAAAGCAGCCACAGTTGCTGCGTCGAGCGCTTCCAGCATGGTTGGGTAGACACCTGAACGACGCAAGGCTCCGGTTCCCTTGGCCAAATCGGCCATATCCTTAAAGAACGCAATCCCAGTTAAGGGCGTCCCCACTGGAATTGGACTCAGCTTGACGGTGATTTCAACAATCACACCTAGCGTTCCTTCCGACCCAACAAACAATTGTGTCAAATCATAACCAAACGCCTGCTTCAGCGTACGACCACCTAACGTCACTAAACGACCATCCGCAAGCACAACCTTCACACCAAGAATATTATCCTTGGTGACGCCATAACGCACGGAACTCATACCACCAGCGTTTGTTGACACATTACCACCAATACTACTGATGTTCTTTGAGCCTGGGTCAGGCGCGTAGAAGAAGCCAACTTCACGAGCAGCTTTATCCAAATCATTGTTAATTACCCCTGGCTCAACAACTGCTACAGAGTCATCGGGGTTCACTTCCAAAATGTGGTTCATGCGATCAAGCGACAAAATCACCGCACCTGACCGACCTCGCGATCCGGATACCACACTGGTACCCGTTGCCTTGGTAATCACCGCCAAGTGGTATTGACGGGCGACAGCCAACACCGCCTGCACATCTGCAATCGTGGCTGCTTCAATGACGGCGAGTGGCAGGATTACTTGGTCAACCACTGAATATTGATCATCACTATACTTATACAATGTGTCTTGATCAGTTAAGACATCACCAGTTGCGACCTGCGCTTGCAAAGCCGCAATAATATCCTGGTTCGAGAACGCTGCAAAATTAATCGACATCACTTCGACCTTCCGTTTCTCAGCTAGTGTGTATGTTACGCTTACATCTTAACTCGCTTACTAAAAATAAACGCAAAAGTCCGGTATTGTGGTGATGCCAGAACTAATTCTCCTCATTAATGGCAATTTCTCAGAGATTTATAAATGTATTCTCCCACCAGAATTACAGACATCATCAGTTCCCCCAGAGGCAAAAATTGCTTTACGGGGGGATTTTTTTGTTCTGAGAGCCCAATCAATAAATCGTCATAATTATCTGATACCTTTTATGCAAATACGATAGAAATAAAATTTTCTCTATTGCATTAAACACGTCCAGATAGGATCGACGTTAAAAGCTGCAAAAGGAGTCTTTGTTTTGGAAAAAGCAAAAGAAAAAAAGGTTCTTGGTATCATTGCATTGATTATCGCCATTTTCGCGCTGATCTTATCTTGGGTACCAATCGTAAATAATATAGCAGCCATTTTTGCTGTTCTTGGTATCATCTTGGGTGTTATTGCACTTGTGATTAATCGCAAGAATAAAAAGACAATTGCACTCATCGCGACTATTCTGTCAGTTTTATCAATCATAGTTGTATTAGCTACTCAAGGTTTGTACTCGAAAGCGATTGATGATGCCACTGGGAAATCAGACAAAAATGTCACCTCAACTACTTCTTCAACTGCTTCATCAGAGAAGAAAGACGATACCACAAAGAAAACTTTCAAATTGAACGAGACCGTTAAACAGCAAAACGGACTGGAAATTAAGGTCAACAATGTTAAATTCACACAAGGAACCGAATACACAACGCCGAAAGCTGGTACTCAGTTTATCCTAGTGAACGTTACTCTTAAGAACACGGGAAATAAATCTGTCAGCTATAACCCGTATGACTTTAAGCTCGATGATAATGGCAATCAAACGGATATGAATTCTTATGCTGGTAATGATGAACAGGGAAATCCCGTCGTATCAGATGATTTACATTCAGGTACTTTACAACCTAACGCAACCGTTTCAGGAACCTTGGTTGGTGAAGGAAACCCTGAAAATGACATTAAACTTGCTTCTGTCGACTACGATGGCGAAATCAACTGGACAATTAATTTGAAATAGCTATCTCTCATCCATTAATTTAGATGCAAAATTTTCATCAGCGATTACTCCTAGAATTCTCACATCCAATTGATACTCTAAAGGAAACATTTGGAGGGCATCAGAATGGTAGTAACTTGCGAAAATTGCGGTAGTGAATTCAACACTAACGACTTGAACCTAGTTTTAGCCTGGGAAGACGATAACAACGAGTTTCCATACTGGACGTGTCCAGACTGTGAATACAACAATTTTGTTTACGATTTGGATGATAACTAACATAAAAACGTCTATCACGCGATATGAAAATCGTATGATAGACGTTTTTGTTTATGTCAGTATGCCGTTATTCACGCTCTCAATTAAAAGCCACCGTTTTCAACATTCGCATCCCCAACCACAACATCATTGGCAACCAAGAAGTCGCGCAACGGTTGTAAGTCTTCTGCTTCAAAGCGGGCCTTGAAGGCTGCGATTTGTTCTGGCGTATTCGTCGTTGGATCCAATTGCAATGCTTCAGTTGGAATTGGACGATCGCCACTGATACGTGCATCAATCAATACTGGTTCCGTCATACCAAGCGCAACAGCCTGATCAAAGACGTCAGCCAACTCAGAAATCTTCGTTACCCGGAAGCCTTGCATGCCTACTGCTTCGGCCACCTTTGAAAAATCGATATCGTTAAACTCGACACCAATGTAACCCTTGTTCGTATCTTCTTGCTCATCCTTGATGAAACCAAATTGGTTATTTGAGAAGACCACGTTAATCACGGGCAACTTGTATTGCACTTGGGTCACCAAGTCCTGCATGACCATCGCTGCACCACCATCACCACTCAAACTCCAAACTTGCTTATCAGCGTTATTCAAACGGGCTGCAATCGCACCGGGAATTCCAACGCCCATTGTTGCGAACAAGTTCGACGTAAAGTGACGATTCGTATCAGTCAAGTGCAAGTGACGGTTTGACGTTTGGTTCACATCCCCAACATCCAATGAGAAGATAGCGTCATCCGCCTTAACGCGGTTAATTTGGTTGTAGACTTGATACAATTGTAGGTCGCCTTCAGTCTTGGTTTCCAACTTGTTCAAGTAAGCGCGCCAGTTAACCACGTTCTGCGCGTTGGCCTTGTACCAACCCGTTTCAGCACGTTCTGGCAAGACATCAAGCAACGCTGCCAGGGCCACCTTCGCGTCAGCCAAGAGGGCCACGTCAGCCTTGTGGCGCTTACCCAACTTAGCCGGATCAATATCAATTTGCATAAAGTGCTTTGTATTCTTGAATGAATTAGCGACTTCCGCAAATGGGAAATTGCTACCAACGAAGAGTACAGTATCTGCATTTGCCAACGCTTCCGTACCTGGTTTTTGGGCCACTCGCAACGTTGAACCCAAGTACAGTGGGAAATCGTCTGGTACGATTGCCTTAGCTGGATAAGTACTAATCAATGGAATCTTGAATTTGTTTGAAATGTCTTGCAACGTTTGACCAGCGCCACGCGTTCCAATCCCGAAGTAAATAACCGGACGTTCAGCTTGTTCGAGCAACGTTGCAATTTGCTTTACCTTATCAGGATCTGGTTGTGGCAGTAATGGCTGTTGATAGCTGTTAGCTGATGCATACCAAGATTCGGCCGGGATATCCTGCCATGGCAAATCAACCGGGATTTGAACCACGGCCACTCCATGTTGGGCGTACGCACGGCGAATTGCTTCGTCAATCAGGTGTGGCAATGATTGGGCGGTCACCGCCGTCACATTGTAAACTGAGACGTCCGCATAAATCGGATTTTCATTCATTTCTTGGAATGTATCCATGTTCATACCCGACGTGCCAAACTGACCAATCAATGCCAACACTGGCACGTGATCTTCACGCGCATCATACAAACCATTGAGCAAGTGGGTACCCCCAGGTCCAGCTGACCCAAACGCTACCCCAATTTTACCAGTCAACTTCGCATCCGCAGCTGCCGCCATCGCACCAACTTCTTCGTGACGGACTTGAATGTACTGAATATTGTCCTTTTCAGCTAGCAATGCATCCATCGTTGAGTTGAACGAACCACCAGGAATCCCGTATAGGTGATCAACGCCCCAGGCTTCCAGTACCTTAACCATTGCGATTCCAGCTGGAATCATCTCTGCTTGTTCTGACATGTTATGCCTCCCCAAATAGCAAAACCAAAAACACTATTAAATTGTAAGCGTTTCCACTTGCAACTTAATAGTACGCTCTTTGTCTACAAATACAAGAGACAATTTTATGCAAACTGTCAAAAAAGCCACACGCCAACATTTTTAATCAAATGTTGGCGTGTGGCCTTTTTAGCAATCAACGGTCCAGGTTGTTTCATCAGGGGTCGCCGTGTTATTCACGCCATCTGAGGCAAATTCGGCCCGAATATTTTTGGCCTCCCGAATAAGTTTAACGAGCAGTCCGCCAATTTTGATGAACAAGCGTAGCAACTTCACAACTTTTTCCAAAGCGGCCGTGTTCAAGGTCATGGCCGCCATCCCCAATTGGGCATTGTATGTCGTGGTCGCATTTTTCTGAACCCGTTCGTCATTGAAAAATGCCCACATGACATCGTTCGCTTCCCCACGCGTCACAAACTTGCCGAACTTGTGATCCAAAGCAAATGCCAATTGCTCTTTCGAGTGAATGACCGGGTTGCCAGCATCATCCAAAACAACATCGTCAAGTAACGTCATATTTTTACCATGTGCAAATCCAAGCCCTGAAACAGCCAGACCGCTTAAATCCGGCTGATGTTGTGCTTGCTTTAATTTTTCTAACTCAGTTGGTGTCATTAGACCGTCCTCCTCTAGTTTCACGGTTGTTTACCGTCATTATACCGAGAACCGGTCCAAAACCTGGCATCCAAACTTTTAGTCAGCTAAGGCTAAGGCCATGTTGAGCATCGTCGTGACACCTGGGTTGGCCTCCACCCGCACATTCAATTCAGGATCCTTGCGAATGACTTCGTAAGCTTCCCAGACCGTGTGGTGATGCGAACCATTCATCACCACAATCTTCAAATCATACTTATCGTTCCACAGCATGTCATTGACTTTGCCTTCACCAATCTTTGAGGTATCAATCCAGTCAACTTCCGCACCATATTCTTCGATACGGCGCTTAGCCATCCCGGCTGACTGACCAAACCAGGAAACAATCATCACCCGTTTACCAGCTAAGCGGTCATCAGTATCATGCGTCTCCGGTTCGGCCGGCTCATCTTTTACTTTGGTCGCTGATTCATCAATCGCCCGGAGACTCCGCAAGATGACAACCACATTTGTATCTGACCGCACCTTAGCTGAATAAATAACGTGCTCGGCAATTGTGGCCGTATCAATGCCATTATAGTCAATCTGGTCATCCAAACTGCTATACGTCACATCATTCAGGGTCACAAAATCCCAATAGCCGGCATTTTTCACGAATTGCCCCTGCACCTGCTGCCAAAGTGATTTTTCATCATTAGTTAACGTGTTGTACTTATCAACCAAGCGATCAAGCCGGACATAATCAGTAACCGTATCTGCTGACAAGTTTGCGATTAGTAAATCCATCATCTCCCGGTTTGTCAACGTGGCTGGGGTAACTGCGGTCGGTACTGGTTCCGTTGGCGTTGGTTCGCTTGCGACTTCAGCTGGTTCGGTTACCGGTGTCGCCGGCACACCTTGTTGCAGCGTTGCAATTTTCTCTGCCAAGACATTCATAATGGTCACCGCATTGGCATCATTGAACATCCCCGTTGCCGTCATCGTTGGCTGTGGTTGGGTAACAGCCGTCTGGGCTAATTCACCGTGTAACCGGTCGTTTTCCTGTTGTGCTTGCGCTAAATCAGCTTGCAACGCTTGTTGACTAGCTGCCAATTCACTCACTTGCTGACGGAGTTGTTCATTCTCGCGTCGGTTATTGTCTTGCTCACCATCCGCAATTTCAAATTCATCGAGACGCTTTTTATAGGTCATCAACATGTTATTGGCAGCGTCAAGCTCAGTCGCTTGCTGCTTAATTTGCGCCTGTAACGCCGCTTGGTCGTCGGTTGTCGCGCTTACAGATGTCTCGACATTTGCCAGATCTTGGCGAAGACTATCCGCTTCGTTTTCAGCAGCGACAGCCCGGGCCATGTTGGCTTGCGCTTCCTTCTTTAAAGTCTTGTTGGCCTTGTTTAATCGGTTGATTTCACTTTGCAAATCCGTCACTGTGGTATCCGGCTGGGTGTCCTGAGCAACCGCCATGTCAGTCATCCGGCGCTTCAACGGTTTAGCTGGTCGGCGAGCAGGTGTCACCTTATCATCTGGTCTGAGTTCGAAATAATCTTCGAGTTGCATCGCGTCGTCAATCTGTAGCAACGCCTGTAGATCAGCATACGAGCGCGTCCCTTTCACCATCATTGACACTGCGGTTGCGAAGTCTTCATATTCCATCATGATATCGCCACGGTCGGCGTGCGTGACCATGTAACGACCCAAATGTGGCTTCACCTCATATTCAGTCAACGCAAGTGGCTGCTCCTCATTTGGAAATGCAGCCATCAGTGTCTCCTGCAGTTGTTGCAAGACAATTGCTGCTTTCGTATGAACCACACTTTTCTGAGCTACTGATCGGCCCATTAACTCCTGCAAGTTTAATAACTTGTGTTGGACCGTTTGTGCGAGTGGCGTCGTCGTTTTAGTCGTACGAGTCACTTGTGTTTGTTGCTGTAATAAATGTTTCAGTTGTTTCTTATTAACCTTTGCCATCTCAATACCCTCAAATCTCATTATTCTCTTGCGGTGTTGCCAAACACCATGTGTGAAAATCACTATTTCTAGCATAGCACGCCACCCCAGTGTTTGGCAGAAGTTGCGTCTTTGGGCATATACCAAAAAGACCACATTACCGGCCTCGCTGTGCACGGTGATGTGGTCATCCCAAAATAACGGTTCAATATCATGCTGCTTGAGAAAAGTCAGTTGGCAAAGCGACACAATTTGACGGCATGTTTTGAACCCTCCATTAGTGTAGTCCTTTCCAGAACACGTGGCACAGATGTCTGGAATACGTTGTTGTTAGACTGACTAATACCTGAATAGTGGAACTTTGCCGTAACCGCGTGTATTCGGCGTACACTTACTTAGTGGCTTCCGCATCGTGCCACACCTTCTATAATCTCAACAATCACAATATTCTTGATGCGAAAAAGCACCGGACCTACGCAACTGCGTGAGTCCGGTGCTTTTAGTTAATTGTCTTGTGTCAATTGCGCCAGTTTCTTTTCAAGCGTTGTGACCAACGTCAATAGTTCCGCTTGTTGATTAAGTAGCAACGCATTTTGCGTCTCTAAGTAGTCAAAGCGCAATGCATCACGATGTTCCAACAGCCGCCCTCGATTTGATTTCAAATCCAGTTCAGCCGCCATTTCATCGCGGTCTTTCTCTAAGTCAGCAAGTCGTTTTTCAAGATTTTTTCGATCGTTCTGTCTAGTCATGCCGATATCATCCCCTTCCAACGACAGCAACCCTTATTTAGCTGAGAGTCCTGTTTCACGCGCTAGTTGGTGAATCGTCGTATCATCAACGTGCAATTGTTGCCGAATGGCCGCGTATGACACGTGGTCACGTTGCGTCAACAATTGGGTATACCGTTCAACCAATTGCGCATGGTACGCCCCCTTGTTCAACCCTTGGGTTTCAATGACGGGTGCCGTGTCAATCCCCGTTGACTTCGTGAACCCGTAGTGGATGTTACCAATTCCTGTGCTTGATGCATCAAAGTTTGCCATATTAAATCCCTCTTTGCACACGTCGAAACGTGTTGCTTAATACTTTCTGTCAACCAATGGACCAAAAACGAAAAGTCACGTTCACAACCTACCACAGTTGCGGATCATGACTTTGTGACTGACATTTTAAATGGGTGATAACACTTTTAATCTCCCTCATGTTATTTTAATACTTTTTGTAAGTAAATGGGCAAAAGTCCGAAAAAATGGCGTTATTTCCTTGTTCGCTGTATAATCGTTTGACGGATCCACCGCTAATGGGGTTCAATAGAAGTATCACATAGTCGCATTCGGCTAGAAAGAAGCTTTCATATGGCAGCATTCACACCCATTACTTTTAATCGCATTAAAGAAATTGCAGATGAACAAGGCTATTCCCTTCGAACTATTAATAATGTGGCCGAATTAGGCACAAACACCATTTACGGTTGGAAGTTTAAAGAGCCCACCATTGCTCACGTCGAGGCCGTCGCGAACGTACTGGGCGTTTCAGTCAATTACTTGCTGGGCTATACCGACAGCCGTGATAACAGTGTTGAAACCTTACCTCTCGAATTTACTGAGATTGATACCGACATGGAAGAAATCGTTGCCTTGATCGAGTCGGCTGGTCTATCAAAGTTGCAACTGCAAACCTTGAAGCGTCTCATTCAAAAAGATTTAACACAATTTGACTAACAAAACCGCGTACCCCAAATGAGTACGCGGTTTTCATTTTGCTTAGAATTGGGCAGCGGACCCGTAATCTGTCCGATAAGCACTGTTTACACCAGCCAGTTTACCAATTTCACGTAATTGCGCCACATAAGGTGCAGCGCCATCTGGCAAGGTGAAAGTGCGGTTAAAAACACTAAAATCAATATAGGCCACTAAACGGTTCGCCCACCGTCGGGCGTCCTCACCGCGTTCCATACGGGTTGCCACGCGTTGGGCCACCAGCAAAAGTTCATTAATCACATCGGCTTCGTTCAATACCTGCTGCAGTCCCATCACTGCATCTAGAACTTGGGCCCGCTCAAGCCGATCAATACGGCGTTGCTTATTAAAAAACATCGTACTACCCCCTTACGGACAGTCTAGCACTTTTTCGGGTGTTGAAAAGCAGATATTTCACTCATTAAATTCAAGCTTGCTATTATGTCCCTTTGGCGTTAAAGTTATGCCACGTTGACATTTTAGCAGCGCCGACCGGAGCTTGTCGTTAAACAGCTCAGAGGGTTTTACGGGATACAACCGCCTCTCAAAAAACAAACCGGCCGGTACAATTTTTGTACCAGTCGCATGTCGCATGCGCCCACGTTACCGAATCGGTGGGTTTTCAACAATCGGAGGAACACCTATGTTCTCATATCACTCGCTCGCATCAGCCACATTGGCAATGCGTCGCACCATCCCAGCACCTCACCAATTATGGGATGCTATCAACCCGGTCACGATGGTCCGGGAACTCGTCACATTAAATCGACGGGAGCACCTGTTACTTGGCAGTATGTTGACCGCCTCGGTTATCGCCTTTGCTTTCCAGCGCGATTACTCAACAATTGGGTGGATTGGCTTATTAACCTCGTTTGCCACGGCATTCAACTTAATTCTGGTTGATCGGGGGCGGTTAACGAATTACGGTTGGGGCTTAATCTCAACCAGTACTTGGTTGGTAATTGCCTTTCATAATCGGTTAATTGGCGACATATCATCACAACTGTTCTATTTTATCGCACAGTTCGTTGGTATTGCCGTTTGGCACCGGTCAATTGCTGCCTCGCAAAATGATGCCGTTGTACCAAGACGGCTCACCAACACGATGGTCATTTGGGCCATTGGCTTTTCACTGCTATTATATGGTGCAAACGTCGCGCTATCCCATGCACTACACGGTAATCAAATCTATTTGGATGCCTCATTGCTGGTGCTGGGTGTTATTGGCCAGATTTTAATGACCTACGGGTACCGGTCACAGTGGGTTGCTTGGCTCATTCTGGACGTCATTAATGTCATCATTTGGGCTGTACAACTCCGTCATGGCGGCGCTGCGGCTCTATCGATGTTGGTGCTGCAAATTAGCACTTTGATTAATGGGCTCTATGGTGCTTACTTATGGTTCCGGCCACAAACTGCATAATAACTAATACAAAGGGTGTAACCGTCGCTGGCAAGTCGACTGGTTACACCCTTTTAAAATGATTAAATTCACTGCAAATAGGTCGTATAACCCTGCGCAATTAGGTATTCATACGCCCTTAGAACTTGATCTGGCATAGTCACTGGAACCTGGAAACCCTGGTCCGGGTACGTCAACAAACGTTGCGTATCGCCCACCATTAGCGCAATCATCCGTTCAAGCGGTACATCAGTGGTTGGATATTGTTCAAATGGAATGGTCGGTGAATCGATATACCAATCAACTTCAGGCCATTGTCGTTGCGCTGTCGCCATCGCCCGGCGACCGAGATACGTCTTACTGACAATCAGGCCACTTCGGACGGTAATCTGCTTCGATGCCAACAAGCGCTTCGTAAATTGAAAGTTTTGACCAGAATTGGTCGACTCATTTTCAATGAAAATTTTATCAGCCGGTACACCAGCTGCCCGCATGATCTCTGCATATTTTTCAGCTTCGGGAATTCGCCAAAGATCACGGGTAATTTTACCAAAACCACCAGCTGCCACAATGAAGTCGGCTTTACCTTGCAGAAATAGCTCGGCCGCATGTTCCGCCGGACGTAGGTCGTGTGAGCCCATCGTCAGGATAAAATCTGCGTGATTGGTAGGTCGTTCTTGATGATGAAAGTCATATAACACTTTGGCAGCTGTTAATATTTTTTCGTTCATTGCGCACCCTCCGTCCGTAGCTTTATAAAGTTTCTGTCTGTGCGTTCATTATACTACTTCACATACTTCAGACTAACCAACTTGTTATCGCCTAAATCAGCAATCCCAGTGACCTTAAACCGACTACCGTGCTTGATCAAATATTCTTTCTCAATCTTCCAATCTGACAAGTTACCGATATAGGCCCCTGTTGACTTGCCCTTTGGCAACGTGATTTCAAGGACGATACCCGTACCGTACTTCTTAGCAATTTCTTGGTCAAATGTGGCACTCATATACCCTTTATCACGGTAAGTTGCCCCAACCCGTAACTTGCCAGTCAACCCGGCCTTAAAGCCATCCGTCGACAAGCCACGCCAAACCGTGGTTGCCTTGGGATTCTTAAATCGCTTGAACGCCGTGTCAATTGACTTAATTTCGGCCTTAGTTGCTTTTGAGGCATGCTTATCCAGACCGCGTAACCAGTTATTCATATCACCATAATTTTTGCTGTATTCGTTAATGGCAGCGACCTGCTTCTTTGACAAATGCTTGGCCCAGGTTTGGCTGTACTGACTAAACTTGGGTTCGTCCTTCGACATTTTGGTTGCTGGATCCTGATGATTCAATGTCAGTCCATCTTGTGACAACCCCTCATCATTCAACACGTAGACGTACTTGTCTGTATCAATCTTAGGCAAGTCGGTCGACGTCACTGTGTAGCCACCCAAATCGGTATAAGGGCCTGATAGCTTCAGTGTTTCACCAGCCTTCATGTAGTAAATTTTAACCAAGGTGGTGCCGTCAGTCATGGTTTTACCCAACCGCAACTTTTGGACTGCAATGGCATCCCCCGCCAACGTATAGTTAATGTTCGACTGTACCGTTGCGGTTGTTGCTGATTGACTACTTTGCGACCCGTCTGCATGTACGGCCACTGGCGTAGTCGTTCCAATCAAGCCAGCAATCCCAAACGTCACCAATAAACTTGTTTGCCACATCTTCATAGCATTCATCCCCAATTTCCACTTTTATTATGTCAATATTATGACACGTTGTAACATTTCTGACAAATTGAAAGTTAAAATACGTCGCTAAACTAAATTTACGATATACTAAAACTAACTATAAGAAAGGGTTCGTCCATATGATGCCACTTAGTCTATTTATTTTGGCCGCCATCGTCGCGGTAATCGGCATGATTTTTTATAACACAAAATCTGACGCAAAATCTCGTTTCCCTATTTTGATTGGTGTCATTGCAATTGTTGCCGGCTTGTTCTTTGTGCCTAAGCAACAGCTTGAAGCTGGCACAACACCAATTGTTAAAACCATTTTTGGTACGCGTGCTGCCGCAAATTGGCAAGCCAACTGGTCAACCAGTGAACAACAGTCCGGCTGGTTAAAGGTGCAAGTATTAGATAAGCATAACAAGGTTGTCAAAACCATCAAACAGACGAATACCAACGTCATTAATGTCGCCGATATTCCAGATGGTGGCATGGTTAAGGTCAGCGAGACCACCGAAAAATAAATTTACCGAAAAAAGTCCGAAACAAAATGTTGTTTCGGACTTTTCATTTACCGCCAACCAGCCATGACGACAAGTTCAACAAAAATAATGGCCACACCCAGTAATGCAGATAATGTAAACGCTGCTTTTTTGGTCTCACGCCGTTTCAAAATACCCCATAGCACGTAACTCAGCCCCATGACGATATTCAATGCTTCCATATGATACATATAACCAATCAAAAAGGCTAAGGTACCGATAAACGGTAGGTAATCCACAAATTTTTTCATCATGTTGTCCTTTATTAACGATACAAATTAATTTTCTTTGGTGACGGGGTCGCTAACGCTTGAATCAACATTTCGCGATCATAGTCGACAAAGACAAGTTCTTCTTTCGCACGTGAGACCGCCGTATATGCTAAGCCATAGTCGGCTGCTTCCATCACGTAAACCTTACGAGCGCCACTACCCTGCGACTTGTGAATCGTAATGGCATAGGCCAGCAATAAATCTTGGCGCGCCTGCCAAATCGGTAACTTATACACTTTGCCGGTCGCTGGAATGGTCACTTCCACTTCACCATAGTCACCGGCCATATTACTCTGGCGCAGATTGGTCACCTCACCATATTCACTCGTCGTGTACCCGAATTGATGTGATTGATCATTGTTATAAAACATAACCTTCGCGCCAATAAAGAAACCACCACGGCCATACTTGCCACGCTTCGTAAATGGGATGATGTCGTCCATACCAGCTGATAGGTGATTGAAGAAGTACTCATTAATCTGGGCAACGCGCTGATTTGTATACGCGAGAATCATCGTGTCATCCAACTCGAGATGCTGCATTTTGTCTTGTAACATATTCCGGTACGTGTCAGTCTGATACAGCGGTGTTTGTCGCAAGTAATTCGCATCACTTGCTCGGACATGGGCGATAAATTCACGCAATTGCGCATTCCGCGCACGATGGTTATTTTGGAAAATAAAGCCAGTGCCAAAGGTCCGGAGCATGCCAATCAAATCGCCCGTCACAGATAAGGCATCTTCATCTAAACTCACTGGTGGTAACTGCGCGTCATCACCAATCAGGATAAAACGAGTATCCGGACTGAAAAAGGCCAACAATTGTGCCATCATCTCCATGGTCATCATGGATACCTCATCAACGATGACCGTTTTAAACGACTTGAAGGCCTGGGCAGTATCCGTATCAGCGACGACTGATTGCACCGTACCAACCGTCTGGAACCCATTATCAACCAAATTCAACTTGGCTTTGTGGGTTGGTGCCAAGGCCACCACTTGATCCGTCTGCAGAATATTTCCCAAAACAAACGTCTTACCGCTACCACCAACACCTAACAAGGCCACCACCCGGCGTGGCTCATGACGCAACCACTGGATAAAATCCGCCTGTTCACCAAGTGGCTTAAAGTCTACCACTTGTTCGCGGAACGGTAGCACACGATCCGTTGTCGCGGCAATCGCTTTCCGAACTGTCCGTTCAGCTGCTAGTTTCTGCTTCAGGTATAAATATCCAGATGATTCATCGTCATGGATAAAGCCAAACTCTGGTGATTGCATCAACGGCAAAGAACGGAAACGTTGGCGTTGATTTACCGGCAAGACTTCACCAGCTTGCTTAAGCATTACCAAATCATCGACCGCAGCCAAGTGCTTCAATACTTGACCGTCCGTTTGGCGACTCTCATCCAAGAGTTGTTCAACGATCGCCTTATTAAACTCCGGTACCTGTAGTAACGCAAAGACCTTGGACAATGCCCATTTCTGTTGGAAATACGCATTGTCCTCCAAGTAATCATTAAAGGCCGACATATAACGAATGTCCGACATCAGTGGCAGATACTTATCATAGTAAGTCCGTGATTCCAGCACAGACGCACTCATATAACCTGGGATATTCGTCCAACGAGGCGTGGTCAAACGTAATTCGTGCCATTCGCGGTCACCTAGCATGGTAATCTGCTGATAACTCAGTCCATCCACGAAAATATAGGCTGATTGGTATTCTTTTTCGGTCGTCATCACGATCGGATTACCGTTCGAAGCCAGTCGATCTAAGCGTACCTGCATGCGCGAATTCAAAACTGGCTTGTCCTCAGCCTGCGTTGCCGCAACTTGCCAGATTTGTTGCTGAATCTTTTCTAAACGCTCATTCTTTAATCCACGTGCAGCTGCCCGCTTAATAAATTTTTGGGCCGTGTCAGCGTCTTCATCTCGCAGCGCTAACTTGGCCAAATAAAAATAAGTATTCGCTATATTCGACTTTGGCGTTGGCCGTTGCCGTACGTACCCGGCTAATACCTCGGCTGAACGGTCATTCTTTTTCAAGGCAAACAACACCCGGCCGTAATAATACGCCACCGCACGATACTGCGGGTCCTGGACATATAGCTTAGCCAACAGGTGTTCTGCTTGCGTATAGTCTTTTGCTTTCACTAGGCTACGGGCTTGTTCATACATCTCTTGCATCTCGTAACCTCATCTCTTTTTTACTCAGACATTTATTTTACCACAGCAAAACGGGCGCTCATCAAATCGGATGAACGCCCGTTTTAGATTACTTATCAGAAATTTTTGATTCCATTGGATTTTGCAGGACATACCCCTCAGGTCGGGCTAGCTTAATGCTGTACCCCTTTTCCTTAAACATCTCAGCCACATCACCAATTAACTTGTTGCGCATGTATTCATCACGGTCCAACAAGTCTAAGCCGGCTGCTAAATCTTGGTCATTATCAACGGTCACATCGACTTCAGCCAGCGCTTGCTTGACGCGCTGTTGGACCATTTCAGCGTCATTGCGATAGTTTGCCATCAGCCGCCACAAAATTTCGCCTAGGATCACATCTCCATTCTGGGTATGCAACGCACTTGTTGCTTCCTTTGCCATGTATTGTTGCAAGCCATCCCCATAAACACGTAAAGCACGAACACCCTGCAATGTTTCATCATCCATTTGGTGCTTAAAAATATCAACTGCCATCAAAATACTCCTCCAAATATCATTTTTTATCATGATGCCGGATAAACGTGAAAATGCAGTAGGCGAAACCTGAAACAGTCTGACCAGATTGTGAAAAATCCGTTGCGTTTCTAATTGGTCTAGACAAAACCAGATATCTCTCGGTTGATTTTCACAATTTACACAAAGTCAGCAGGTAAATTGAAAGCAATACAATACTATTCAGCCATGCAAAGGAGTAGACAATATTATGGATGATGAAAGAGTCCTTCCTGAAGCCGTCGAAAAGCCGGCTGCCAAAGCGAAATCAAAGGTTTCCGCCCGTACAATTACGCTTGTCGCAGCCCTCTTCTTAGGCTTTATCATGATTTACTTTGATAAAAATGCGATTGGAATCATTCTGGTCAGCATGCAACAGGACTTCGGGTTCAGTAACGTGCAAAAAGGAATGGTGATGTCCGCCTTCTTCATTGGATACGCTGCCATGCAAGTTCCGGCCGGAATTTTAAATACAAAGCTTGGGTCAAAGCCAATTTTGACATTCGCGATGGCTGCCATTGCTGTGTTTGCGACACTAGCTGGTTTTGCCAAGGCCGTCATGTTTATCATTGTGATTCGTTTCTTAGCCGGAGCGATTGCCCATTCTGGTTATGCGCCAAGTGCTGCTAAGGAGGTCGCCACTAAGTTACCACTGGATCAGCGCACGCTAGCACAAGGAATCCTGATTTCAGCTTCGGGAATTGCAGGGATTATTGTTCCCCTAGTGGTATCACCAGTTTTGGCGGATTACGGCTGGCAACGTGCTTTCTGGATGATTGCAGGCGCCTCAATTATCGTTGGCATAATCCTTCGCTTCGTCTTGCCAAGCGACAAAAAAACGAAAAATCTCACCGCTGAAAACGCTGATGATGCCGCGGTTGCAGAAGAAGTTCCAGCCGCTAAGCTACGGGAAGTCATTAGTGAACCATTTGTTTGGTTACTGGGTGTCTTAAACTTCACCATTAACGCCATGATGTACGGCATGCTCAATTGGATGCCATCTTATCTGATTCAATCAGTTGGTTTGAGTACAATCGTGCAAGGACATATCACGGCTATTGGTGGCGCGGCCTTCTTGGTCGGTGCAATTGGTGGTTCATATATCGTTGGTAAGTTCTTCTTCGGTAAAGAAAAGACAGTCATTGGCATTGCCGGCATGCTTGGGGCGTTGAGTTTGTTTACTGCCTCAATGTCAACCGATACTGGGTTGATTACAGTCGCCCTATCACTCGGTGAGTTCTTCTGTGCCACAACTTTCGTGACGTTGATGTCATTGCCTGTTAAGCGCTTTGCAGCCCACAAGTTTGGCCCATCATACGCCATTGTCGCAACTGGCGGCATCTTGGGTGGCATTGTGTCACCAACATTGATTGGTTTACTGGTTGATATGGCCAGCGGTGCCTACTTCATGGTCTTTATCTACTTTGTCATTTTGGGGGCATTACTGTTTGTTTTGTCGCGCTTCATTCCCAAGCACAAGCCAGTTGAAAACGAGGTGAATTAATATGGAAACAGTCCTAACACGCATTCCAGTTGCTGAACAACTTAAATGGCGCCGTTGGATGCACCAACACGCTGAAGTCTCATTTGAAGAATTTGAAACCACAGCCTACATTGAAAATTTGCTTCGTGATGTACCTGGGTTAACCATTGCCAAGCCCTCACCAACCGGTTTAGTCGCAACATTACACGGTGGTCACCCAGGCAAGACCCTTGCCTTGCGTGCCGACATCGATGCCCTACCAATGGACGAGTTAGCAGATGTTGACTTCAAGTCACTGAACCCCGGCGTGATGCACTCTTGTGGTCATGATGTTCACGCCGCCATTCTTCTTGGGGCCCTCTTCGCGCTGGTGGAAACGCGTGACGCCTTGCACGGTGACGTGAAGTTCATCTTCCAAGCAGCCGAAGAAGTCCCACCTGGTGGTGCAATTGCCCTCGTTGAAGCTGGCGTGCTCGACGACGTTGATGAAGTATTTGGACTCCACGTCTTTCCAGATACCGCAACCGGTTCAGTTGGCTTTGCATACGGTCCCGTAACAGCATCATCTGACCTCTTCAATTTGACGATTAAGGGGCGTGGTGCCCACGCGATGGCACCAGAACAATCAATCGATCCAATTACAATTGGTACGGAGATTATTCAATCGATCAATAACATGATTGCCCGCCGTGTCGTACCAGATGAGCCAGCATTGGTTTCTTGGGGACAGTTCACGGCTGGTTCCGTCAACAATGTTATCCCGCATACAGCGCACATTAAAGCATCTGTACGCTCGCGCAACCCACAGGTCCGCGCTGACATGGAACGCATGATTCGCGACATTATCAAGCATGTGTGTGCGATGTACGGGGCTGAGTATGACCTAGACTTCCAAAAGGGTTACGGTTCCGTTATCAACAGCAAGGAACAAACGGATCAAGTGATCGATGCGGCACGTGAAGTGGTTGGTGAAGAACGGATGTATCCAATGCCACCATTGATGGCTGGTGAGGATTTCTCCGCCTACACGGATGTTCGGCCAGGTACATTTTTCGGCTTAGGCTCTGGGTTAGCGGTAGATGGTTATGAGTTTATCAATCACCACCCGAAGTTTATTGTTGATGAGGCCTGCATGCCAGTTGGTTCAGCCATGTTTGTTAAGTTAGTTGAAAACAGTTTGAAGTAAGCGATAAAGCATACCGGGTGATCGGTATGCTTTTTTCGTTATCACTATATGAAAAGTATGACGCTTTACTTAATGATATGCCTATTCCAAAATCATTAATATCTCTTATATAAC
>ERZ894226.494-NODE-494-length-23265-cov-6.335373_pt1 | contig 23265 bp, 21 predicted proteins | sample MGYA00380294_ERZ894226 | MGnify/ENA primary metagenome ERZ894226 (study PRJEB32331, sample SAMN06328434) | human gut metagenome | biome: human gut microbiome; feature: stool | host: Homo sapiens | collected 2014-10-29 ... | reverse complement strand
CCTCCAAAATCTGCGGCATGAGCGCCTTCTTTCGCGCGAAGTAGTCCCTCGCAGCGAAGGCTCCCTGCGCCTTGCCGGCCACGATGAGCTGGCTTCGGTGGTCGCTTTCGGGCTTGAGCAAAATGGGGTTCATGCGCACGTCGGGCGCGATGCCGCACGCCTCGGCCTGCATGATCTGGGCGCGCCCCATCTCGAGCCCGTCGGCCGTGACACCGCTGTTGAGCGCCATGTTCTGGCTCTTGAAGGGAGCCACGCGCAGGCCGTCCTGCGAAAGCACACGGCACAGCCCCGCCGCAAGCAGGCTCTTCCCCGCGTTCGACATGGTGCCCTGGATCATGATGGGCTTCGCCCTACCCACGGGTATCGACCTCCTTCGCCGAGCCTCGGCCATCCGCGCCCGCCATAGCGCCGCTGCAAGAAGCGCCGCCCCGTTCGTCGGGTTCGCCTTCGCCCGATGCGCCTTCCGCCCGAAGCACGCGGCTGAACGCCATCGCAAGCCGGGCATTCTCCTTGCGCGTGCGCACGGCGACGCGGCACCAGAAACGGGACAGTACCGAAAACGAGTCGCACGTGCGGACCAAAACCCCCTGTTTATACAGGCGCTCGGGGATGTCTTTCGCCGGCGTGCGGACTAAAAGGAAGTTCGCAGCCGACGGCACGACGGAAAGCCCGAGCGAGGAGAGCTCGTGGGAAAGCCACGCTCGCTCGCCTGCCAATACATCGCGCGTGCGCGAGACGTATTCAACGTCCTCCAGGGCGGCGATGCCCGCGGCCTCGGCGACCGAGGAGACGGGCCACGCCTGCCCCGCCCGGCGAATCCCCTCGATGAGTTGGGCGTTTCCGCTGATCAGATATCCCAACCGCAACCCCGCCATTCCGTAGAGCTTGGTGAACGCGGAGAGCACGGCCACATGGCGCGAACACGCGGCGCGTGCAGCCACGCTCCTTTCGCGGGCGTCGGGCGCAAATCCGAGGAAGCACTCGTCCACGACGAGCAGCGCGCCCACCTGCTCGCAGCGGCAAGCCGCGGCATCGATCACGCTGGGGTCGACGAGGCGCCCCGTCGGGTTGTTCGGATTGCAGAGGTACGCCACGTCTCCCGGCCCCTCGATCGCGCGGGCGAAGGAGGCGGGCACGTCGAAGTCATCCGCTTCGGAGAGCGGGAACTCCTGCACGCATGCGCCGTAGTACGATGCCGCCTCCGCATATTCAGAGAACGTCGGCGCGCACACGACGATGCGTTTCGGGCGTACCGCCGCGGCGAGCCGCCAGATGATGTCGGACGCGCCCGCGCCGCAGACGATAGTATCTTCGGGTATGCCCTGGGCGCGCGCTAGGGCGCGAACGAGGGCGAGGCTTTCCCTATCGGGGTAGGCGTCGATTCGAGAAAGCGCCTTGCAAGCTGCGGCGACGGCACGCGGCGAGGGGCCTGCCGGATTCACGTTCACCGAGAAGTCGATGAGGTCGGAGGCGCCCCCTTCGCAACCGATGCCGAGCGATTGCGCGCTGCCCCCATGCGTACGGGCGCGCAGGATTCCCCCGGTAGCCCGGAGCGCGGCGTGGTCTTCCCTCATACCATCGCCCCCACGGCGAGCACGACCGCCGCGCGCGCGGCGCCGAAGACGACGAGCGCGCATACGGACGCGGCGAGCATGAGCCTTGTCGCCCGGGCGATGTCGCCCCACTCGATTTCGCGGTACGCGTCGCCTATCGTCGGTTTCTCAACGAGCTTGCCGAAATACACCGCGGGTCCTGCCAGGCGCAGCCCGAGCGCGCCCGCGCACGCCGACTCGGTCTGCGCCGCGTTCGGGCTCGCATGGCGACGCCTGTCGCGGCGCCAGATGCGCGCCGCCCCGCGCGCGTCGAGCCCGACGAACGGGCACACGGCGATCATGAGCAGGGCCGATAAGCGCGAGGGAATCCAGTTCACCGCATCGTCGAGGCGCGCCGAGGCGCAGCCGAAGTCGATGTAGCGCTCGTTTTTGTAGCCCACCATGCTGTCGAGCGTGTTCGCCGCCTTGTACGCCATGCCCAAGGGCGCACCCCCGATCATAAGGTAGAAAAGCGGCGCGATGACGCCGTCGCTCGCGTTCTCCGCCACCGTTTCCACGGCGGCGCGCGCAACGCCCTGCTCGTCGAGAACAGACGTGTCACGTCCCACGATGAGCCCGACGGCTTCGCGCGCCGCGACAAGGCCGCCCTTCGAGAACGCGCGGGCCACGGCCAGGCTCTGGCGGCGCAGCTCGCATGCCGCGAGAATCTGATAGCTCGCCCATGCCTCGGCCACGAAGTGGAAGCCGGGGTGAACCATGCCGCAAAGATGCAGGATTCCCCAGGTCAAAAGCCCACACGCAAGCGGAAGCGCCACGGCGAGCACAAGCCCTGCGGCGCGCGTGCCCGCGGACGTTTGCGGGAATGCGCCCCGCAGGCGGCCTTCGGCCCACGTGATCGCGCGCCCCATGGCGACGACGGGATGGGGAAGCCAGCGCGGGTCGCCGAAGGCAAGGTCGGCCGCGAACCCGGCGGCGACGGCAAGAATCGTCATCACCGGGCATCGCCCCCCGAAGCGGGGCGAACGTCGCGAAGGCAGCGCCCATCCCAGGTGGCGGCCCATGCGCCGCCCGGCTCGGTATGCACGTCGAAATATCCCATTTTCGGGACAGCTAGCTCGGAGAGCAGCGCTTTCACGCTACCCGCATGAACGACGAAGACGGCGCGCCCACTCCCCTGGGCGCGCTCCGATTCGCACGCCTCCTTAAACGCCGCGACGACGCGGCGGGTGAAATCGCTCTTGCCCTCGCCATGCGGGCAGCGCGTCTCGCACCAGGAGTCTACCCAGGCGCGGTAGCGCACATCCTCTTTAAGCTCGGCGGCGCTTCGCCCCTCGAAGTCACCGAAATCCATCTCGCGCAGACCGGGGCACGCCATAAGCTCCGCGTTCGGGAAGAGGATGCGCGCCGTCTGGTCGGTGCGGGCCATGCCGCTCGTGATAACACGGAACACGTCACGATCGCACGCGAGGTCGCGCAAAGCGCGCTCGCCCGCGCTCGACAGGGGTTCGTCGGTGCCCGCCCCGCTGTAGCGATGGTCTTCCGTGCCCGCCGTGGCACCATGGCGCACGAAGACGACTTCCAAAGGCGTGCCCGCGCCCTGCGTCCCTCGAGGCGCATCGGCAAGGTTTCCTTTGATGACCTGGGGAATCCCGCACGTCATGCGCACGACGACGTCGGCGCGCGCAGCGAGCGCGCATCCCAGGCGCCCCGCGCGCTCGCGCCATTGGGCGTCTTCCGCACGCATGGGGACGACCCCCGAGCCGACCAAGGGCAGAATCACTGCGTCGAAGCCAATCAGCCGCTCGAGCGCCCGGTCAGCGTCGAGCGCGCGTACGAGTTCCTCAGCACGGTACGCGACACGGCCGGCAAAAGCCGCGGGCACGCCGCCCTCCGCAAGCTGCGCTGCGTCGACGAAATCGTCTGTCGCGAACCCGAGCCTTTCGCGCACGAAGGTCCTCTTCCCCGAATGCGCGCCACCTACCACGAGAATCATAGGAGCATGCCCCCCGCCACCAGCATGGCAAGCATCGCGAGCTCGGCCCATTGCAGAAACCATCCGGCCAAATCACCCGTCACCCCGCCGAAGCGGGACAGGGCAACATGGCGGTACCACGCGAGCGCCAAAAGCCCCGCCACCGCCATAAGGGCGCCGACGGCCTGAGCGCACGCGACCATCCCTGCAGCCGAAGCCGCAGCGAAAGCGCAAAGCGGTATGACGATCGCCGCGCGCTTCTTCGCAGGCGAGAGCCCCACGGCCATGCCGTCCGCCCGCGCGGCAGGCCAGCATTCAACGGCGAGCCCCGAAAGCGCGCGGGAGAACACGAGCGAGCACAGAAGCGCGAGGAACGCCCCCGCCGTAAGCGGCAGCGCGGTGAACAGGGAAAACTGCAGAATAAGGTACACGACAACACCGATGACCCCGAAGGCGCCCGCCCGCGGGTCGTGCATGATCTCGAGCTTTCGCTCGCGCGGGGCCCAACTTGCAAGCGCATCGGAGGTGTCGCAGAGCCCATCTAGGTGGATGCCTCCCGTCACCGCCACAGGCAACGCCACGAGCACGGCCGCGACGATGGTCGCGGGCACGCCGAGCAGGTTCGCCACGTGCCCCCACGCCGTCATGAGGAAGCCTTCCGCAAGGCCCACCAGGGGAAACGCGGCAAGCGCATGGGTTGATCCGAAATCGGTCCAGGCCGATTTCGGGACGGGGATGCGCGAGAACGTTCCGAATGCCGCGCCGATTGCCTCTGCTATCTTCACCTTGTAGGTCCTTCGCCTTTCATCCACACGGGAATCCCGCATACCACTTCGACTGCGCGGTCGGCCAGCGCCGCCACGCCCGCGTTCACGCGCGCGAGCGCGCGCCTCCATGCCTCGGTCCCCTCATCGTAGCGCATCCCATCGGCGAACACGTCGACGGTGACCACCACCGTATGCGCAGCGGCCTGAGCGAGCCGTTCAATGCCTCCGAGCACCTCGCGCGCCGCAGCGTCGGGGTCACGCGGGGACAAGCCGCCTTCCGCGAAGAGCTCGTTCGCAACCAGGTTGCCCACGTCCTCCAAAAGAAGCGTGCAGCCGCGCGGAAGCCCGGACACTGCGGCGCCCACGTCACGCGTGCGCTCGAGGGTGGAAAACCCCTTGCCCTCGCGCAGCGCCCGATGGCGCGCGATGCGGCGGGCGCCCTCTTCCCCGAAGGGCTCCATCGTTGCCAGGTACACGCGGGGGCCGTCGTGCCCGAGGCACAGGGACTCGGCGTAGGCGCTCTTGCCGCTCGCGGCGGCGCCGATGACGAGCGTCACCGTCATTTCCCGGCCTCGAAATGTTCGTAAGCAGCCATGCCAGTCGCCGTGAACGTCTTACCATCCCGGTACACGCGCAGCGCCGAATCCAGAAGGGGCAGATACGCCATGGCGCCCGCGCCCTCACCCAAGTGCATACCTGCGTCGAGGGGTGCCTTTATGCCGAGCTCGCGAAGGAGCTCCTGGCTTGCGGGTTCGCTTGATGCGTGGGTACCCACGAGGTAGCCCAAGGCGTTGGGGCACAGGCGCGCCGCGCACAGGGCCGCCGTGCAGGATATGACCCCGTCGAGGAGCGCCGGCGCCTTCGAGGCCGCGGCCCCCAGGTAGAAGCCGCACATCGCAGCGATGTCGAAGCCGCCCACCTTCGAGAGCACGTCGATCGGGTCGGCGGGATCGGGAGAGTTCGCGTCGATAGCGCGCTCGACCACGTCGCGCTTGCGCGCGAACGAGGCGTCCGAGAGCCCCGCGCCGCGCCCGACGAGGCTCCGTGCGTCCGCCCGGAGGAGCACTGCGGCCACCGCCGCCGAGGTGGTCGTGTTGCCGATGCCCATCTCGCCCGCGGCGAGAAGGCGCACGCCGGCGCGGGCAAGCCCGCACGCGACGGCGATTCCGACCTCGATCGCGCGCACGGCCCCATCGCGAGACATGGCGGAGCCGTGCGCGATGTTGCCGCTCCCCCGCCGCACGTTCGCGAGCACCATGCGCGCGTCTTCTATGCCCCGGGCCATACCCACGTCGACGGGCACGACCTCGGCACCCGCGAACGCCGCCATGCGGCAGGCGCTCGTGGCCCCCTCGCACATGTTGCGCGCAACGGCTCGCGTCACGTCTTGCCCGCTTTGCGACACGCCTTCGGCAACGACCCCGTTGTCGGAGAAGAATACCGCAAGCGCACGGGGAAACTCGGCCACCTCGGCGCTCCCCTGAGCCGCGGCGATACACGCGACGGCGTCTTCAAAGTCGCCCAATCCCCCCAAGGGGTGCGCGATGGAATCCCACGCGGCGTACGCGGCGGCGCGGGCGCACTCGTCTGCGGGCGCGATCCGGGAGAGCGCGGCTTCGAGCACGTCGCCCGGCGCCGACGAGAACGCGCGCTCGACTTCCTCGCGGATGCAGGCAAGCGCGGTTTCGGTTGCTTCAGCCATGCCGTCTCCTCTCTGCGAACGACGCTGCGTCAGACGCGAACGCGCGCGCAACGTCGGGGTTAGCAGGATAGTACACATGCGGGAAGCCCGCCACCAGGGACGGGGTGGTCGTCATGCACGGCCAGCCCTTGTCGCGCCGGGGCTTCTGCGCCCAGAAGTCGCCGCCCGGGCAGGTGGACTGCCAGTAGTGGAACTCGTGCGCGCGGATGCGTGTGCCGCGCGGCCCGTAGAGCCCGTCGCGTTGGGAAGTGAGCTCCACGTACCCGAAATGGGACAGCCTTCCCCCGTTCTCGCTTGCGCCCTCAAGGGCGCCCGCAACAGGCCAGCGCCGCCCCTCGCTATCGGCGATTTCGCGCTGCAGATACAGAAACCCACCGCATTCGGCGACCGTCGGCATGCCGGATTCCACCGCGCGCCGCACCGCCTCGCGCATCGGCGCGTTCTCGGAGAGCTGCCGCGCATGGAGCTCCGGGTAGCCGCCCCCCAGATAGAGGGCGCTTGTCCCCCGGGGCAACTCGCTATCACACAGAGGGCTGAAAAAGGCCAGCTCGCAACCCAGGTCCTCGAGCGCGCGCAGGTTCTCCTCGTAGTAGAACGAGAACGCCTCGTCACGCGCGACGGCGACGATGGGCCGCGCTCCCGCGATCGGCTCCAACCGGTATGGTTCCTCGCGGATATCGGGTGCCGTCGCCGCTATTTCGAGCAAGCGGTCGACGTCGACGCTCTTTTCCACCAGCTCGGCCATCTTGTCGATGCGCGCGGAGAGCTGCTCGACCTCGTCGGCGGTCACAAGCCCCAGATGCCGGCTTTCGAGCGAGAACGCCTCGTCGGCGGGGATATTCCCCAAAACCGCGACGCCCGTGTGCTTCTCAATCGCAGGGGCCGCGTAGGCGCAGGCAGCGGCGCTCGTCTTGTTCAGCACGACGCCGCGCACGTTCGCACAAGGCAGGAACTCGGCGATGCCGCGGATTACGGCGGCAAGCGATAAAGACGCCCCACGCCCGTTCACCACTAAAACGACCGGCGTTTCCGTATCGCGCGCAACCTGGTAGCTGCTCGCGTCGGCCACGCCGGGCGCCATGCCGTCGTAGAAGCCCATGACCCCCTCGAGCACCGCGACATCCGCGCCCGCGGCGCCGCGTGCGAGCAGGGCGCGCAGCGTCGGGGCGTCGGTGAAGAAGCCGTCTAAGTTGCCCGAGCGCGCACCCACGACGCGGCGATGAAAGAGCGGGTCGATGTAGTCGGGGCCGCATTTGAAGGCCGCGCATGCAAGGCCGCGGCGCGCGAGCGCGCGCAGGAGCGCGCACGTAACGACCGTCTTGCCGCTCCCACTCGAGGGCGCAGCGATCATGAAGCGCGGGATGGTCGTGCTCACCGGGCGCCGCCTTCCCCACCTGCACCACGCGCACTGACGAGGAACACGGGGTTTTGCGCCTTCATAAGATGGTGCGAGCCTACAGTCTCGGCACGGGCGGCCGACACCTGGCACGCCTCGAACCCCTTAAAGCGCGAACCCGAGAGGAGCGCGCACGCCTCGGTGAGCGTCTCAACGGTGACGCATGGCACGCACAGGCGAACCTGCGAGTTCTTCTCGAGCGCCGCCTCCACGATGGAGGGAAGCTCGCCCGCGCTCCCGCCGACGAACACGGCGTCAGGGACGGGCAGTTTCGCGAGCGCTTCGGGGGCGACACCGGGGACCGCATGCACGTTGCCGCACCCGAATGCATCCGCGTTCTCTCGGATGAGCTGCACGCCGGCCACGTTGCGCTCGACCGCCCATACCGACCCCGCTCGCGCGACAAGCGCCGCCTCGATCGACACGCTCCCCGTGCCGGCGCCGACGTCCCACACGGTGTCGGTCGCAGTAAGGCGCAGCTTCGCGAGCGCGACGGCGCGCACCTCCTGCTTGGTCATGGGAACGTCGCCGCGGATGAAGAGCTCGTCGGGAATGCCCGAGGAAGCGTACGGCCAGCGTGAGTTCGCAGGCGACCCGGCGCCGCCTGCGAACTCGATAAGCATCACGTTCAAGTCGTCGAACGTCTGACCTGCGATTTCACTTGCGGTCGCACAGGTGATGCGCTCGTCGGGGTACGACAGGCGCTCGGCCACCGTCACGCGCGCGTCCCCGAAGCCCGCCTGCACAAGCTCGCCCGAAAGCCGCGAGGGGTCTTCCCCGCCCGACGTGACGAGGAAGAGCTCACCTGTGCGCTCGGCCTCGGCCACGATGTCGCACGCCACGCCGTGAGCACTCGCGAAGCGCCAATCCTGCCATGGACGCGCGAGGCGCGCGGCGAGATACGACGCTGAGCTTATGCCGGGAATGATGCGCACGTCCACCCGCGCGTCGCCGGAGAGCGCCTCCACCAGGCGGCGCGCGCCGCTGAACAGCCCCACATCGCCCGTCATCACGACCACGGCGCGCTGCCACAACGCCGCATCGGTGAGCGCGGCGATGATGTCCGCCGTCTTCACGAGCTCGCATCTCACCACGTCGGGCGGCACGTCGATGCCGACAAGCGCGCGATGAGCGCCGATGACCACGTCGGCGATGTCGATCGCGTCGAGCGCCGCGCGCGAGAGCAAGTCGGGGTTTCCGGGCCCCGCCCCGATGATCGTTACCTTTCGCATGGAATCTCCCGATACCCGCGCGGCGTGACCATACGGCCGCCTACGCGCTTCGTGCCCGCATTGCCGACGAACACGGTGGTGAACATGTCGGCATCGAGCTCCCCCAGCTCGGAGAGCCTGCACATTCCCGACTGCTGCCCCTCGCGCCCGATGTTGCGAACCCAGCCGCAGAGCGTGTCGGGGGCCTTCCATTCGAGCATAATCTTCGCCGCGCGTGAGAGCCTGTCGGCGCGCTTTCTGCTGCGCGGGTTGTACAAACAGATGCAGAAGTCGGCGCTCGCCACGGCGGCGAGCCTGCGCTCGATGACCTCCCACGGTGTGAGCAGGTCGGAGAGCGACACGACCGCGAAGTCGTGGGCAAGCGGGGCGCCGAGCACCGCCGACCCGCTCTGAGCCGCGGTGGCCCCGGCGATAACTTCAACGTCTACATCGGGGTAGTCCTCCGCAAGCTCCAGCACGGGGCTCGCCATGCCGTACACGCCCGCGTCACCGCTGCACACGAGCGCCACGGCTTCTCCGCTCTGCGCGCGCGAAAGCGCCAGGCGGCACCGTTCGACCTCGTGCATCATCGGCGTCGCGAGATGCGCCGCGTCGGGCACGGCGGCGAGCGCGAGCTCCACGTATTTCGTGTACCCCACAACGATGTCGGCCGCCTCGAGCGCGCGCCGGGCCGCAATCGTCATGCCGTCGGGGCCGCCCGGGCCGATCCCCACCACGAAGAGCTTTCCCATCACCGCTCCTTAAACGAAAGTTCGATAGTTACCTTGGAAAACGCGACGGTCACGCCGCCATGAGCGAGCTTCGGGAAGATAAGTTTGCCCCCGTCCGCGAGCGCCGCGCGCTCGCACACGTTGTCAACCCCCACCGTCGCGCGCACGAAATCAGATGGCGAAACGCTGCCTTCGACTTGCGACAACTCATCTGCGGAATACGTCGCAAGCGGAATGTTGCGCGCGCGGCAGAAGGCGAGCAGACCCTCCTCGTGCGCCTTCACGTCGATCGTCGCCGCCTCGCGGACGGCCGAAGGCGAGATGCCCGACTGCCCGCACGCGAGAAGAAACGCCTCCCCGATCGCTTCGGCGCACGCACCGCGACGGCACCCTATGCCCGCAACGATGCAGGGCGCGACAAGGCGAAGCGGCTCGGGCGCAGGCGCCTGCGCCCGTACGCCCGCCGGCTTCCCCGTCTCACCGGCGGGCACGACCACGCCCGTTGTCTCCGCCGCGCAAACGGACGCATCTGCATTCGCGCCAGCGAACGGCGAAACGACGATATCGGCCCGAGCGCGGTCGGACGCAATGTCAACTCCCTCAGGCGGTTGTCCCGAAATCGGCATGTCGGAATAGAGCGCCACGCGCCCGCCAGAAAGCAGCCGCGCCGACACTCGCTTGATGGCCTCGGGATTCGAAACGGGGAGCCCCGCACAGCGCGCCCACGTATCCACCGCCCACACGCCGCGGACGTCGGTCGCCGTGGTGATGACGGGAATGGCCCCTGCCGCGCGTGCCACAGTTTGCGCAAGCTCGTTCGCACCGCCCAAATGCCCCGACAAAAGCGGGACGGCAAAGCGCCCCGCCTCGTCGATCGCCACAACCGCGGAATCGCTTGCCTTCGAGGCGACATGCGGCGCGATAGCCCGCACGGCGATGCCCGCCGCGCCCACGAACAGAAGCGCGTCCGACGCTTCCCACGCGAGCGCCGTCCATGCGCGCAGGTCGACCTTCCCCTCGCCGAACCCGCGCGAAACGGAAACGTCCCAGCCAGGGTCATCTTCACCTGTCTGCGCGCAATCGGAAAGCGCGCGTGCGGTGCGCTCCGCCAACGCATACCCCCTCTCAGTGAACGCTATGCAGGAAACCCTCATCTAGCGCACCACCATCGTCGAGAAGTAGCTGCCCCGATCGGGCACATCGTCGAGCGAGCGGTACACTCGCTCGCCCGGAAGCCCACAGTCCTCTACGAGCTCGGCACCGTCGAAGGCGCCCTCCTCGCGAAGGATGCGTTTCGTGTCCGCAAGCGAGCGGCGCGCCTTCATGACCACCTTCGTCCCCGGCCAGCCGATTGCGCGGCGCACGTCGTCGTAGCCGCCGGGCACGATGTGCAGAGGCGACGACATCTCGGGCGTGAGGTCGCGCTCGAGCGCCGCGGCGACCGCGCAGAAGCTCGGCACGCCGGGAATAACGCGCGCCTCGAACCCGCGGGCGCGCACGTCGGGCGCTATGCGCTGGAAGGTGGCGTAGATGCTCGGGTCCCCCAGGTTCAGCAGCGCGACGTCGCGGACCGCATCCAGGTGCGCGACAAGCTCGCGAACAAGCGAGGCATGCTCGGCCGCGCGGCGCTCGGCGTCGCGCGTCATCGAGAATCGCACGGGGATCACCGTCTTGCCTGTAAGGTCGACGGCGCCGCGCACGATGTCGAGCGCGACCATGACCCCGTCCGCCGTCTGCGGCGCGGCGATGACCGGACACGATTCGATTGTGCGGACGGCCTTAATCGTGAGCAGCTCGGGGTCGCCAGGCCCCGTGCCCACCCCGTACAGCACGCCTTTACTCATACGTCGCCCCCAATTCCCCGATAACTGCATCGGCACCCGACGTGCGGAAAAGCTCGCGGCGCTCGGCGTCGAACACGACCGCGGCGATGTCGCATGCGCCCGCCGCGCGACGGCGCAAGCTGTCCTCGATTGCCGCAGCGAGCGAGGCGCGCGCAGCGTCCCCCACGCCGGCGGCCTCGATTACCTCGAGCGCCGCCGTGGTCGTGACCGACGACATGATCTCGCACACGGTCTTCGCGCCCGCGCCGGCCAAGGCCGCGTGGGCGGCCAGAATCTCCGCGCGGCAGTCGGCGGTACGCGAATGGGTGTCCATGATGCCGCCCGCGACCTTCACCAGCTTGCCGATGTGTCCCACAAGAAGGACATTGGTAAATCCCTCGCGAACGCAGCAATCAATCGCATCGCCCACGAAGTTGGAGATGAAGACCACCGGCGCTCCGTTTAGGTGGAAATGCCCCGAGATGAACTGCTCGCCGTAGTTGCCGGGCGTGAGCACGACTCCGCGCCGCCCCATAGCCGCATGCTGCCGGATCTCGAGCTCGATGCTGTCGCGCAAGGCAGCGAGGCTGCGCGGCTCGACGATGCCCGTCGTGCCCAGGATGGAGATGCCGTCCTCTATCCCCAGGTGCGGGTTGAAGGTCTTTTTGGCAAGGGCAACACCCTCGGGTACCGAAATCGTCACAGCAATATTTCCAGAAAAGCCGTGCGCGGCGCACACCTCGCGCACCGCCGAAGTGATCATCGCGCGCGGCGTCGCGTTGATGGCGGCCGCCCCCACCGGCTGCTCGAGCCCGGGCAACGTCACGCGCCCCACGCCCACGCCGCCATCGACGGAAACTTCCGATTCGCGCGCGGGCACGCTCTTGCTGCCCGCAGCGCCCGTGCCCGACCCCGCATGTTCCACGCGCGCGTACACGAGCACGCCGTCGGTCACATCGGCATCGTCGCCTGCGTCCTTTCGCACGGCGCACTGGGCGCACCCCTCGCCGATACATGCGTCGACCACGTCCGTCTCGACGGGCAGCCCGACGGGGGTGACGATCGACACGCGGCCGACTGGCTTTCGTGACAAGAGCATCTCGCAGGCCGCCTTCGACGCGAGTGCGGCGCAGCTCCCCGTGGTGTAGCCGCAGCGCAGGCGGGTCGTCCCGGTATATATGTAGTGCTCGAAGGCCACGTTAGCTGCTCGCCTTCCGATACCCCGTGGCAAACGAAGGGTCGTAAAGCTTGCTGCGCTCGTACGACTCCGCTTGCGCGCCGTCGTGCGCAAGTCCGCCGCGAGCTCCGAGCACGCGGCCCACCACCACGAGCGCCGTGCGGTCGATGCCCTCTCGCGCGCCAGCATCAGCGAGCGTGCCCACTGTGCAGCGCACCACGCGCTCCTCAGGCCAGGTCGCCTTGTACACGAGCGCCGCCGGCTCGTCGGAGCTGCGGCCCGCGGCCAAAAGCTCGGCGGAAAGCTCGGCGAGCATACCCGAGCTCAGGAAGATGACCATAGTCGAGCCGCTTTCCGCCATGGTGCGCATGCCCTCGCCCGCGGGCATGGGGGTACGTCCGGAAAGCCGCGTGATCACGACCGACTGGCTGATTCCCGGCAGCGTGTACTCCTGGCGAAGCGCCGCCGCGGCACCGCAAAAGCTCGACACGCCGGGCACCACCTCGTAGTCCACGCCGCGCGCGTCGAGCGCGTCCATCTGCTCCTGAATGGCGCCGTACAGGCACGGGTCGCCCGTGTGCAGGCGCACCACTTCCTCGCCCCGCGCATCTGCCGCGCACATCACGTCGAGCACTTCCTCCAAGGTCATGTGCGCGCTGTCGTAGACGATGCAGGATTCCTTGCACTCGGCGAGCAGCTCGGGGTTCACAAGGCTTCCCGCCCAAACGACCACGTCGGCCGCGCGCAGAAGGCGCGCCCCGCGCAGCGTGATAAGGTCGGCGGCGCCCGAACCTGCGCCAACGATATGAATCATCCGAGCCTTCCCTTCCCGTTTCTCATCGCAACCGTTTACGCCGCCATTCGCGCAGCGGACAAAACACGGCGCCTGCGGCGGCAATCGGCGCAAATACGCAGGCAGGAGGCGCAATGCTGCCCGCCCTGGCTTTGACACGTTCACAAGTGCCCACTATGATAGTAAAAGTTTCGGCAACGAGCATATGACAATCGGATAAAAGGAAATGACCGGCGCGGCGCCCGCACAGCCCGCGCTGGCTTGCGGAGGGAACCAGGTGGGAATCCTGGGCAAGGGACATTACTGTATAGGACGCGCGGGCGAACCGCCTCGCGCCCCAAGCCAGACTGCTTCGCCTTTTCCTCACGGCATCGCCGTGGCGTTAGCTCCTTGTGAACCCCGAGGGGTGCGCTTTTCTTTCGCTTGTGCCGACAAGCAACTGTCGCCGGGGAACCGGCAAACCGAGGAAAGGAAAAACCATGTCCGACCAGATGTCACGCCGCGGCTTCATGGGCGCCGCAGCAACCGGAGCCGTCGCGCTCGCCGGAGTCGCGCTCGCGGGCTGCTCCAACACCTCCGCGAGTTCCGAGAAATCGAGTGAAAAGGAGAAGGCCGTGAAGCCGGTCATCCTCGTCACGAGCTTCGGCACGAGCTACAACGACTCGCGCCACATCACCATCGGCGCCATCGAAGACGCTATCCGCGAGAAGTACTGGCAGGACTACGACATCCGCCGCGCCTTCACCGCGCAGATCATCATCGACAAGCTGAAGAAGCGCGACGGCATCACGATCGACAACATGACCGAGGCGCTCGACCGCTGCGTGAAAGACGGCGTGAAGGAAATCGTCGTGCAGCCGACGCATCTCATGGGTGGCCTGGAATACACCGACGTGAAAGACGAGCTCGACAAGTACGCCGACAAGTTCGACAAAATCTCGCTCGGCGACCCGCTGCTCACCTCCGACGACGACTACAAGAAGGTGGCCGCAGCCATTAAGGAGAACATGGCGTCCTTCGACGACGGCAAGACGGCGCTGTGCCTCATGGGCCACGGCACCGAAGCCGATTCCAACGCCGACTATGCCAAGATGCAGGAAGTGTTTAAGAACGAGGGCTTTACGCAGTTCTTCGTCGGCACCGTCGAGGCTGAACCGACCTGCGAGGATGTTATCGCCGCCGCGAGCGCCGCAGGCTACAAGAAGGCCGTGCTCGCGCCGTTCATGGTGGTCGCGGGCGACCACGCGAACAACGACATGGCAGACGAGACCGACCCCGACAGCTGGGCTGCGAAGTTCGTGGCCGCCGGCTTCGAAGTGACGTGCCTGCTCCAGGGTCTGGGACAGAACGTCGCGGTCGACGACATCTACGTCTCGCACGTGGACGACGCCATCGCAAAGCTGTAAACTCGCCGCGCACGGGGGCGCCGGTCGCGTCCCCGTGCAACGGGCATGCGCCTTCCCCGACTGACGGCGCATGCCCGTTGCATTCGCATCCCGCCCGCCCACCGCACGGCGCGGGCGGTCGAAGCGATTGAAAGGAACCCCTTCATGTTGAAGAAAACCCTCGCCTTCGCACTGTCGGCGGCGCTTTTCGCGTTCTCGCTCGCCGGCTGCGGCGGAAATTCAATCGACAGCGCAAAGGCAAGCGATGCCGATTCCCAGGAAAAGACCGAACAGGCGGCCGATGCGCCCGAGGGCGCAAGCGCTGCCCCCATCACCGCCGACAAGGTGGCCGACGGCACCTATCCGATCACCGTAGATTCCAGCTCGAACATGTTCAGGATTGTGGACGCACAGCTCATCGTGGAAAACGGCTCCATGCACTGCGTGATGACACTTTCCGGCACGGGCTACGGCAAGCTCTTCATGGGCACGGGCGATGAGGCTGCCGCCGCGAGCGAGGCCGACTTCATCCCCTATGTGGAAAACGCGGAAGGCAAGTACACCTACGACGTGCCCGTTGATGCGCTCGACGAGGACACCGCCTGCGCCGCGTGGAGCATTAAAAGGGAGCGGTGGTACGACCGCACGCTCGTATTCGAATCCGCCGGCGTCGATCTGCGCGCCGACGCACTGAAGTAACGCCATGCGGTCGATTCTTCCCAAGGGGGAAAGCAGGAAGCGTCGCAGCATCGCGGTGCGCGCGATCGCCTGCGTTCTCGTCGCCCTGCTCGCGCTTCCCTTCGCGGGGTGCAGTGCGAGCCCGAACGCGACCGGTGGCACGGCAGGCTCTCAGGAATACACTGTGAGCGTCTCGCTCTCCGGCGGGTCAGGGCGCGCAAGCATCGCCTCACCCACCACAATTGTGAAGGATGGCGACACCTACACCGCGACCATCACCTGGTCGAGTTCGAACTACGACAAGATGACCGTCGACGGCGTGGACTACGCGCCCGTAAACGACGGCGGCAACTCCACGTTCGAGATACCCGTCACGCTCGACGAGGACATCGCCGTGTCGGCCGAGACCGTCGCCATGTCGACGCCGCATACCATCGACTACACGCTCCACTTCGACTCATCCACCATGAAGGAGAAATCGAGCGACGATGCAAGCGGCGGCTCCCTTGCGGGAACGGCTTCAAGCGCCGCGGCCGACTTCCACAACGCCGATTTGGGCTGCGGCTGGGAGCCGACGGGGGCGCTTCAGCTTGAATACGCCAAGCACTTCACTGTCGACGAGTTCGAAGGTGGCTTGCGGCTTATCTGCGTTTCGAACGGGGAACGCTTCCTCGTGGTGCCGCAGGATGCGAAGGTACCTGATGGGTTGAGCTCCGACATCGCGGTCATAAGGCGCCCCGCCGACAAGGTGTACCTCGTGTCGTCGGCGACGATGTGCCTGGTCGACGCGCTCGATGCGAACGACAATATCCTCATGTCGGGCACGAAGGCCGACGATTGCTCGGTCGCAGGCTTCAAAAGCGCGCTCGAAAGTGGGGCGATCGCCTACGGCGGCAAGTACAGCGCACCCGACTACGAGCGAATATCGGCCTCGGGCTGCACGCTCGCCATCGAGAACACCATGATCAACCACACGCCCGATGTGAAGGAAAAGCTGCAGAAGCTCGGGCTCGTCGTGCTCACCGAACAGTCGTCGAGCGAGCCCGAAGCACTCGGGCGCGTCGAGTGGATTAAGCTTTTCGGCGTCCTGTTCGACAAGGAAGACGAGGCCGCGCACCTGTTCAACGAGCAGAAGGCCCGCGTCGAGCAAACGTCGGGGCTCGCGTCGTCAGGTAAAACCGTGGCGTATTTCTACATTAACTCGAACGGGGCCGCCGTCACGCGGCGGGCGGGCGACTACGTGGCGCAGATGATCGAGCTTGCAGGCGGCAGCTACGCGCTCGATGACACGCAGACGGCGTCGACGTCAGGTTCGTCAGTAACGCTCGAAATGGAGCGCTTCTACGCGACGGCGAAGGATGCCGACATTATCGTCTACAACGGCACCATCGACGAATCGGTTGCCACCTTGAACGACTTCGTAGGCAAAAACGCGCTATTGTCGCAGTTCAAAGCCGTGAAGAACGGCAACGTCTGGGTCACAAGCGCCGACATGTACCAGCAGATGACTTCTACCGCCGACATTATCGACGAGCTGCACGGGGCGTTCACCGGCGATGACGCGAGCGACTTCCATTATCTGAGGAAGCTCGGCTAGTACCATGAGAAGCCGACTTTCCATGGCATACGACGAATCGGGGCGTGCCGCGCGGTGTCGCGTCGTGACGGCGCTGCTCGCTGTTGCCCTCATCGTGCTCGTCGGGGCCAACCTGTGCATCGGGAGCGTGCTCGTACCCGCAGACCACATCCCCGGCATCCTTTCGGGCGGCGCGGCCAATTCCATGGAAAGCCAGGTCATCTGGGAGATTCGCCTGCCGCGCGTGCTTTCAGCCGTGCTTCTCGGCGGGGCACTTTCGCTCTCCGGGTTCCTGCTGCAGACGTTTTTCAACAACTCCATCGCCGACCCGTTCATCTTGGGCGTCTCCTCGGGCGCAAAGTTCGTCGTCGCGCTTACGATGATCGTTCTTCTGGGCGCGAACCAGGCCATGTCCTCGCCGGCCATGGTGGCCGCAGCGTTTCTGGGCTCGCTTATCACCATCGGCTTCGTGCTCCTCATCGCACGGCGCATAAGTTCCATGGCCATGCTCATCGTGGCGGGCGTCATGGTGGGATACATCTGCTCGGCGGCGACGAACTTCCTCATCGCCTTCGCCGACGACCAGTCCATCGTGAACCTGCACAACTGGTCTTTGGGTAGCTTCTCGGGTTCGAGCTGGGACGACGTCGCGGTCATCGCGGTCGTGGTGATCACCGTGAGTGCATGCGTATTCGCGATATCGAAGCCCCTTTCCGCCTTCCAGCTGGGAGAAGCCTACGCGAAAAGCGTCGGCGTGAACGTCGCACGCTTCCGCGTGGTGCTCGTCCTTCTAGCGAGCATGCTCTCCGCCTGCGTGACCGCATTCGCTGGTCCGGTGTCGTTCGTAGGCATCGCGGTTCCGCATCTCGTGAAGTCGGCGCTGAAGTCGTCGAAGCCCATCCGCGTGATTCCTGCGTGCTTCTTGGGAGGCGCCATCTTCTGCGCGGGCTGCGATTTGATCGCGCGCACGCTGTTCTCTCCCGTCGAGCTTTCCATCAGCGCCGTCACCGCTATCTTCGGCGCGCCGGTGGTTATCGCACTCATGTTGAAGAAGCGGGTGAGGTAGATGGGGGAATTCGTGCCGCGGCCCAAAACGCAGACTGACGGAGCGCCGCTTTTCCGCATAAGCGACCTGTCGGCGGGCTACGACAAGAAGGTCGTAGTCGAAGGCGTCGATCTGGAGGTTCGCGCGGGCGACGTCGTGGCGCTCATCGGGCCGAACGGCTCGGGCAAGTCGACCATCTTGAAAACCATCACACGCCATCTGGCACCACTTGCCGGCGCGGTCGAGCTCGACGGGCGAGAGATTTCCCGATGGAAGACGGCGGAGTTCGCAAGGAACCTTGCCGTTATGCTGACAGATCGCCCCCGGACCGAGCTCCTCACCTGCCGCGATATCGTAGAGGCGGGAAGGCATCCCTACACCGGGCGAATGGGAACGCTCTCGCCCGACGACCATAGTCGGGTCGATGAGGCCATGAAAACCGCACATGTGGAAGAGCTCGCCGAGCGCGACTTCATGCAGATAAGCGACGGGCAACGCCAGCGCGTCATGCTCGCACGCGCCATCGCGCAGGATCCGCGTGTGCTCGTGCTCGACGAGCCCACGTCGTATCTCGATATCCGCTACCAGATCGACCTGCTGCGAATACTTCGCCACCTTGCGAAATCGCGGAATGTGGCTGTCATCATGTCCATCCACGAACTCGAGCTCGCGCAGAAAAGCGCCGACAAGGTGATTTGCGTGAAGGACGGCTGGGTCTTCCGCGCCGGCGCACCCGAGGACATATTCACGCGCGAGACGATTGGCGAGCTTTACGGCCTTCAACATGGCACCTTCAACGAGCGCTTCGGCAGCATGGAAATTGGGCGCCCGCACGGCGATGCGCACACGTTCGTCATCGCCGGCGCAGGTACGGGGTCGGCCGTGTTTCGCCAGCTCATCCGGCAGGGCAAGGCGTTCTACGCGGGCGTTCTGCACGAAGGGGACATCGACTGCGAGCTCGCGCGCGACCTGGCGACGGAATGCGTGGCCGAGCGCGCCTTCGAGCCGATCGGGGATAAAACCATAGCCCGCGCCAAAGAGCTCCTCTTCCACTGCGCGCGCCTTATCGTGTGCCCCGCCGCCTTCGGCACCATAAACGCCCGCAACGCAGAGCTCATCGAGTTCGCACGCTCGCATGGTATCGAGGTCATGCGTGCGTGCGAAGGCGCATCGGAGGATTCCCATTTGGAGTGGGAAGGATAAACTGGACTTTCTTTTAAGGATCCTCAGGCTATAGCTCCTACGCCGGCGAGGTCTACAATGCGCCGGAGAACCTCGTGAACAGGTATTTCCACGCCGACGAGCCCAACTAGGCCTAATCCAAGCGAGATTCCAGACTCGACAGACCGTTGAGAGTCAGATCGTTGGCGACCTCAGAGACACGCTCGATAGGAACCGAGCCGTCAGACAGTGCCCACGTGCGATAGATACCGATAATACCCGACAGCAAAAACGCCAGATAGTAGTCGAACATCTCGTCCTTGAGACCTTGGGGCAGCAGATCGCGCTCGGCAATCTCGTGCTCGAGCGGTGCACGAAGACGAGCCATAAAATCATCGAGCGGAATGTTCTCGATCAGCTGACGATTGAGCACCAAGTTGTTACACAGTGCCTCGTTAACGGTTTTAAAGAAGGTCGCCGCCGCGCCCAGGGCGCGCTCGTTAGTGTCGCCGTCCATGGAAGCAAGCGTTTTCTCGACCGAGTCGACAATCATATTCACCACATCGACGGCAATGGCATCGAGCAGGCCGTCAACCGTGCCAAAGTGAACGTAAAAGGTCTTGCGGTCGACATTGGCCTCGCGCGCGATGGCACTCACCGTAATGTCTGCCAGCGGCTTTTCCATGAGCAGGCGCTCGAAAGCCGAAAGGATGGCATTGCGGCTGCGAACTATGCGACGATCAAGACGCGGTTTGCTGGTTGCCATGGGCGTGTCCCTTCGATATGCGAGCATTCATCAACAGATGAGAGATAATCTACGTAAGAGGATTATCCCCCATACAGCACAAATATGACCCGCAACATGAAGAACGCACGACTGCCCTACTGCGACTTAGAATGCTTCTTCTTATTGAGTGCCGACGGAGATACGCGAATACCATCGCCTGTCTGGCGCACATAGGCTTTATGAGCCGGCTTAGCGGTCCCAGAAGCCTTCTGAGCGTGCTTCTTGGGATCAACGGTAACAGCATTCGTGGGGTGCGGCTTAGTAGGCGCAGAGGGCGTCTGAGGCGTGCGTCCGAGCTTGCGCATAAAGCGATCCCAGCGCGCATGGATGCTCTCGTTATGCGCACTCTTAAGGCCCAGCAGGGGTGCCGCCAAAATAGTCGGCGCGATAAAGGTAATCAGGCGCCACAGTAAATAGCCGGCAGTCGAGGCAGAGCCAAAGAAGTGGCCCAAAAACAGTGCAAAGCCGCCCTCGGCGCCACCGGTGCCACCGGGCAGCGGAACGGCAGAGCTCAACAGCTGCACAAAGGCGCTCGCCGCCATAACCGAGAAAAAGTCGACTTCATGGTGGCCAAATGCAAGCATCAAAAAATACGGCACCAAATAGAAAAACGCGAGCTGCAGCATGGTAATGACGACGGTGAGCAGCATAGACGAGAAATGCCCGGCAGAGAGCTTGAACTTCTCGGAGAACGAGAAGATCTCGCCATCGACAAACGTACGCCAGCCCTCAATCTTGGTGGCCGAAACGCCCACGCGCTCGAGCAGGTTGATGATCCAATGCGCCACGCGTGTGACGGTCTTGGGCATAAGCGCGACGGCGAAGATGCCCAACAGGATGCAACAGTGGCCGCCAAAGCTAAAGACGCACAGTAGTGTCATGTCGCCATAGCGTTCAGCAAAAAACGGCATACGGGCGAGCAGGAGAATGGCACCCCAGGCCACCAGGCCAAACTGATACACGATAAAGCGCGTGAATTGCGTGGCTCCGGCCTCGCCGACATTTTGGCCCGCCTTGGTCAGGCGGTAGATCTGGGCGGGAGTCGAGCCCATCATCATAGGTGTGAGGTTGCCAAAGAAGATGCCGCTCGCCTCGACCGAAATGAGGTCGCGAATGCCGACGGGTGAATTGGGGTCGAGCCAGACAGCGATCGCATAGGCCACAATGCCAAAGAAGAGATAGAGAAACATGCAAAAGCACGCAGCGACAAGCCAAGGCGCCTGGACGCTTGCCATAGCGGCCCAGAACTGCCCCATCTGCCCCGTTACAATCAAATAGACGATATAGCCCACCAGCACGACGCCAATGAAGATGGCGCCACGGCGCGCGCTCTTATTATCATCCCCGCCCGAGACCTCAACCTCAACCTGGGGCTTGGACGTATGCTTAGAGGACTCAGCCATGAGGCTCCTTCTTAGTTCAGGTAAATCTTGCCTATTGTACCCGCAAGGCGCGCAAGCAGAACGCAAAGCCTGCGTTACGGCGGAAAAACAGGGGCTGTTTTTGGCGGTCAATTTTCGAGGCAATAAAAAACCCGAACCTCCATAGAAGTTCGGGTATCAAATGCTTGGTAGCCCGTACCAGATTCGAACTGGTGATCTCCGCCTTGAGAGGGCGGCGTCCTAAACCGCTAGACGAACGGGCCATATGTAGCAAATGCAATGGCTGGGATGGAGGGAGTCGAACCCCCATTGACGGAACCAGAATCCGCTGTCCTGCCATTAGACGACATCCCAATGACTGCATCGCTGCGCTCGGCTGTGCCTTTGCGCAAGAAAGAAATATACGGGAAGTCCGGCCGTGACGCAAGCCCCAATTTTGACTTTTTTGAAATTCAGTCAAATACGGCCGACACGTGAAGGACCTGTGAAGCGCCAGCGACACGTACGGCGCCAAAGCCCGTAAAACATCCCGCATCTACCGCTGGTAGATTACAACAATGCAGCACTCACGGCTGATGGCACAATCGAACCGTCATCATTGCACGGATATCGAGGCGCCATGGACGAAGAGCTTGATTACCTATGGGAGACCCTGGGCCTCGAGATCACTGCTGACCTTTGGCCCGAACGGGACAAAATCCATCCCACCCTGCGCCCCGCCATCACGGTGATGCAGGCAAAATACCGCCGTGCATCCTTTTTGATCATGCGGATGTCATGGCACGCGGGACTCCCCGACCTTAAGCGAATCCAGGCAAGCCTCGTCGAGCTGTCCGGTATGCCGACTGTCATATCCGAGGCGCACCTGGAGCAGCGCCAACGCGAGCGACTGCAACAGCAGCGGATTCCCTTTATCTGCCCCGGTGTTCAGGCATATCTGCCCTTTATGGACGAGGAGTACTGGAGCGGCAAGCCCAACAAGCACGTAAAGGTCTACGGTCCGCACGAATGGGCACAGCTCAAGGATTGAGCCGAGCGAGCCCTCCGATGGAAAACACGTCCCACCCCGAGCGCTCAAAACGGGTCGCACTTTCCGCAGCCGCTACAGCAGCGCCTCGGTCCAAGCTGCTTCCCTAAAGCCGGGAATCGCAAAGTCGTCGCCCACCAACAGCGGACGCTTGACCAGCATGCCGTCGGTCGCCAGCAGCTCGTAGCACTCCCGATCCGTCATGCCCGCATCTAGACGCGCCTTCAGGCCCAGCTCTCGATATTTCATGCCCGACGAATTAAAGAAGCGCCGCACCGGCAGTCCCGAACGAGCAATCCAGGTCGCAAGCTCATCAGCCGTGGGATTGTCCAAAACGATATCGCGATCGATATACTCTACCCCATGTTCGTCCAGCCATGCCTTGGCCTTCTTACAGGTCGAGCACTTGGGATATTCAACAAACAGTACGGTCATGGGAATCCTCCGAATATAGATCGGCCAACGCAGGCACACGCCACACGAGGCGCCTTCGTATGATGGGCCAATTGTAGCCCACGGGTCACACGCTAAACGAACCGTACCCCGAATCCGCGTTTGATGAACGGCAGCAGCTCCATTGCCTCGGGCGTGATATGGCCCGCAACGTTCATGCGCTCGTCACCGGGAAGATCGACCCGCGCAATCTCAAGCTCGCCTTCGTAGCGCCCATAGCCGCTATTGCTCACAGCGATCGACCCCGCCTTTCGCGGCAGGCCGGCTCCGGCATCCGTCGGCACGGAATCCGGCTTAAGCGTCGTACGCGACTCCTGAGACCTAAAGATGAGGGTGCTCGAATCGGGTCGGTCGTGATGAATCTGCCCACGCACATAGGCATAACCGGGCTCAAGCTCGCATTGCAGGTCCACGTATCCGGCGGAAACTTGAGCAAACTGCACCCAGCCCGCATCGGAAAGATCGGGGTCGCCGACCAACACAATGTCGCAATCGGCGCCATGTGCAAGCTCAAGCATATTGAGGGCAACCTTTGACGCGCGACCGCGCTGCGTCTCGACCGTCGGCAGTCCCTCGAATACCGGCCCGCGAACGTTGGCATCGCCCGGCACAAAAGCCATGATTTCGAATCCAAGCGCCGCAAGAC